>UMGS01006794.1_pt1 | contig 132424 bp, 129 predicted proteins | sample 1965341 | NCBI WGS metagenome assembly UMGS01 (sample SAMEA4836079, study PRJEB28245) | human gut metagenome | biome: gut microbiome; material: fecal sample | place: Denmark | collected 2008 | reverse complement strand
GAATTATTAGAAGATGTAGATGCACAATATAAATTTAGTAAAAAAGGAAAACCAATGAATTGTAGAGATGATGAATCGTAGAGGAGATTGCTTAATGAAAAAAGTAGCGTTCGTATGTGTCCATAATTCTTGTAGATCTCAAATGGCAGAAGCTTTTTGTAGGGTACTGGGGTTAGATGTTATAGAGCCTTTTTCGGCTGGAACTGAAAAAAAGAATCAAATAAATAAAGATGCAGTTCGTATAATGAAGGAAATCGGTGTGGATATGGAAATCCATCAATATTCAAAGTTATTAAATGAAATTCCGAAAGTTGATATAGTAATTACAATGGGGTGTAATGTGAAATGTCCTCTGGTACAATGTTCGCATCGTGAGGACTGGGGGTTGGAAGATCCATCGGGGAAAAGCGATATAGAGTTTCGCAAAACTAGAAATTTAATTCAGAAAAAAGTAGATGATTTAATTTATAGAGTTAAATCAGAAATTATATAGAATCTAAAAAATGGGTTATTTACTTGATTTTGGACTATCGTAACAATTACATACATCAAACATATATTATCTCCTTGAAATACTACAAAGTAAATTTCAAGGAGGTTTTTTTATGCCTAAATTTGACTATCTAACAGATGAACAGTTACTAGAAAGTATAATTCCTAGTAGTGCAGTAAAAGAAATGATTGCAACTTACGGTGGAGTACAACAGGCTCTTCTCAACGCCACAGCAAGGGAACTCAAAAAATTTCCAAGCATTGGAACAAGCCGAGCAAAGCAACTTTGCTATATAACAGAACTCGCCAAAAGATTGGACAGCAAGCTCAATCCGCCACCAACAGCCATCAAAAAAACAGAAGACATTTTCTCAACCTGCAAAGAAAGGCTAGAATTAACACCTTGAAAAAATCAAATAGAAAATAATTGATCCGCTTAATCATAAATATTGCGATTAAGCGGATTTTTTACTTTTGTGAGGGGGGAAGATAATGCCTTGGTTACAACTAGTGATCTTAGGATTAAAAATCATCGCCAACAAAAGGTAATTATAGATAATGAAGCTGTTGAAATTATATTTAATGAAGAAAATAAATGTGCGTAATTTGATAATATGAAGGGAGATACTCTTGAATTTGAGTATCTCCCTTTCGTAATGACTGATGATACGGAAAATATTGATTTACTACCGACTGAAAATGTAAAGACAGTAAAGAAAAGATAATTAAAGGTTAAATAATATATAAAATTTTTTCGTTATTAAAATAATTACTTAATTCTTGAGAAAAGAATTCTTTATATTCAGCAAGAGTTTCTTTGGAATAAACGTATTTTCCATACCCAAACTGACCAAATTTAAAAGTTCGATCTTTTTCATTCATAGGAAGTAAAGTATTGGGGAAGATTTCAAGAATATTATTCTTTGCCGCGGCAGTATAACGATGGGAGATTATTTCAAAGGTAATAGGATATTTGCCTAACAAGATGCCAATTTGCTCAATTAAAGCTTTATATTTTGGCTTATTTTCCTTAGTCCAAAATACTGGTGCAATAATAATTCCTGTAGGATATCCAGCTTCGGCAAGCTGTTTAAGTGTGTCTAATCTCTTAGCTAATGGTGGTGTACGGTGTTCATAGGCGTTAATCACAGCATCTATATTTAAACTTAACCTAATTTCAGTGTGGTTATTGTGTTCAAGAGTTAGCAGACTGTTAACATCAGTATACTTGCTTACAAAGCGAAATCGTCCTTGCTTAGTTTTAGCAAAATGAAGTATAGCATCCTCAAGCACATGAGTATAAGGTTCTAATGCCAATGGATCAGAAGTAGCTGACCCTTCAAAAATAGTTATCTCTGGTAACCTGGATTTGATATATTCATCCGCTTTTGAAAATATTTCTTCGGAATTTGCATAAATTTTAATATAGGGACGTTTGGCCATCTGAGTATTGAGATAGCAATATTCGCACATCCCCATGCATCCACTAACTAAAGGAAGTTGATAATGGGCAGAAGGCTTGCATGATTGAAATTCGCTGATTTTTCTAACACCAATAACCAAGGTGTTTTTACCCTGTTGATATTTTGCTGGAGCATCACCTTTTAAAATAATACGAGTAGTTTTTTGATAATGAATAGGAATAGATTTTTCTTCGAAAAATTTTTGTAAGGCTTTACCTTTTGGATAGGTTAATGCTTTTTCTTCAAATATAACTAATTTAGGAATAAACATTATATTATCACCTTTACGATTATAGATAGAAAAGTAGCAGTAAAGTACATTTTTTTGAATCCATTATGATTTTTCTTAGTTTTATCATATAATTGAAGGTTTATCCAAAGTTTAAGATTGAATAGATAAGTTTAAATATGAAAATATTTATGGGTTATATGGATATGTGTTAATAAACTATGAGAGGAGTTTTTGAATTCTAATACCATTAAGGTTGGTATTAGAATTTTTAAGGAAAATTTTATTACTCTGTATTTATAGATTGTATGAGAGTCGTATTCCCCAGAAAAAACGCAATTTACGAAATTTGATTTAAATATAGAATTGGTGTTAATACTTTTGGTCTTAAGAAAAAATCGTTCAATCTTAGATCGCTGGAGAAGGTGGATATAGTTATCTAGCCCCAAAATATAAAGTAACAAATGAATGTATGATACAACGCTGGGCGAAAGCTGTCATGTATTTGGTAATGAAGGATTAATGCATTCACGAAAAAATGAAAAGAAAATTATAGTTTTAATTTAACATATATGTTTCACAAAAGGTTCATAATTTCTTCAAATTTAAATGATATCATTTTTTTAGTTAAAATAAATGAAGGAGTTTTGAATTATGAATATGACACATTACATGGAATTGTTGGCGGTTAATCAGCCTTGGAACTTAATTTTCTATATGGTAATACCAGTATTTTTAGCAGAAGCTTTAGTTGCTACTGAATTTTTTACAGTTTATCTTAAAAATTCTCATCCTGGTAACTGGAAAAAATGGAATAAGCGCTTAGGCATAGTCTTAGGATTTTACTTTTTGGGGATAGCATTGCAATTATGTGTTAATGTTATTCCATCTATCCAATGGCGGGGTATTTTAGACGTATTAGCAGTTGCTTCTTATGTTAGTGGTGTAATTCCGCTTCTGGGAATTTCCTTATTAGAACTAGGTATTATTGCTCCCAATAAGTCTGAGGATGAAAAGATGAAAGTGCATTTTCTTTTATTGATAGCGTTTCTAATTGTTTCACATATTGCTATGGTATTTGGCATGTCAGATCCAACATTGCTTGGTTGGCAGCCTAATACTATGGAAATACATCATCATATGAAGTAATATTATAATATTAGTATTAAAAGGGTACTTTAGGGTACCCTTTTAATACTAAATAGATAAAAAATATGCAAGGGAATGAAGTAACCATGCAACACACTGTATTGATTGTAGATGATGATAAGAAAATTGTAAATTTGTTAGAAGCTTATTTTCAATTGGAGAATTTTATAACCAGTGCATCTTATGATGGGCAGGAAGCTTTGCTATGGATTCGTGAGAAACATCCGGATATTGTTATATTAGATTTAATGTTGCCACAAATAAGTGGGTTGGAAATTTGTCGGCAAATACGTATGGAAAGCAATGTGCCGATTATAATGCTCACGGCTAGAGATGAAGAAGCCGATAAGTTGATTGGATTAGAAATAGGTGCTGATGACTATGTTACCAAACCGTTCAGCCCGCGTGAAGTTGTTACTAGAGCTAAAGTTATTTTACGACGCTCAAAAAATGTATCGAATGCTGATGAGCTGATTCGCGTTGGCAATATATCTATTGATATTGCTAAACATATTGTAAGTAAAGGAAAATTTACTATAGAGTTGACACCAACGGAATTTAAAATACTTGAGTTATTAGCGGCGAATCCTAATCAGGTATTTACACGGTTACAAATTGTTGAACAAGTCCAAGGCTATGCTTTTGACGGATATGAACGTACGATAGATGCGCATATTAAAAATCTTCGTCGAAAGCTAAAAGATAGTCAACAAGAGTCAACTTATATACAGACAGTTTATGGAATAGGCTATAAATTAGCCAGTGATTATAATGTTTAATATTACTTGGCGAATTACTGGACTGATGTTTTTAACGATTTTGATAACTGTATTTTTACTGGTGTATTTAGCTAATCACCAAATGGAACTACATTTTAACACATACTTAAATGCGCAGAGTATTGATATGATAAATAAAATCGGTATGGATACACCGGAACAAATTTTTTTACAGTCGATTCATCATTCTCTATATTGGGTAGGTGCTATTCTTTTAATATTGGGTCTTATTGCTAGTTTTCTAGTTGCACAAAGTATCACTATTCCGATTCACAAGTTAGGTAAAGGTGTAGATTCTTTAAAAAAAGGAAATTATGGAGAGAAAGTAGATGTTATAGCTAATGATGAAATAGGTGAATTAGCTGTTGCTTTTAATGATATGTCAAAATCCTTAGCAGATAGTATTACTCTAAGAAAACAACTATTGGCTGATATTGCTCATGAATTAAAAACGCCATTGTCTGTAATACAGGGGAATTTAGAAGGTATGTTAGAAAATGTGATTAAGCGTAGTGATGAACAAATTCAATCACTATATGAAGAAACTTTACATTTGAATCGAATGATTAATGATTTGAAGGATTTAACGTTAGCCGAAACTAATCAGCTGACTTTGGAAAAAAAAGCTACGGATATCAATATTCTTATTGGTCGAGCATTGAATATGCTGGAGGCAATCGCAGATGATCAAGGGATTCTATTTGTAAAAAAATTGCAACCGGTTCCGGATGTTTTTGTTGATGTCAATCGCATAAATCAGGTACTTTATAACCTATTGGTAAATGCTTTGCGTTACACTCCTGATCAGGGGATAATTACTGTATATAGTGCATTGGTGGAAAAAAACAATGAAAGCTGGGTACAAATTATTATTGAAGATACGGGGTGTGGTATTTCTCAAAAAGATTTGCCATTTATTTTTGAACATTTTTATCGAGCTGATAAATCGCGAGATAAAAAAAGTGGTGGTTCTGGTATTGGACTAGCAATCGTCAAACAATTGCTAGAGATTCATAATGGATCGATACAGGCAACTAGTGTAGTGGGACAAGGTAGTAGGTTTATTATCTATTTGCCAGTTTCAACTGATATATAAAGTAGATTAGTATCTATATTTTAAATAGTCTAAAAATTTTTTAACTGCCAATGAGGCAGTTTTTTTATTGCGTAGAGCAATTGCGATATTTCTATATGCAGGAATATCGAGTTCTTTTAGAATGATCTTATAGGGAATCCGCTTTAATATTAATTGTGGTAGAATACTGATTCCTAAACCGCTTTCCACCATAGACATGATGGCATAATCATCCCAAGTTGTAAAACGTATCTTAGGCGAAAGCTTAACTGAAAAAATATATAATACCAAGGTTGAAATAGCAAGGGAGCTGCAAGATATCAAGTATCAGGAAGATGATTATAAATCTTATCGGGAAGAAATTGTAAATGAGCTTTTAACGTCAATAAAAGAATTGAATGAACAAAGTTTTCGGGTAAAAATGCACCAAAGATATGTAGATACCTATAAAAACAAAGATGCTTGGAATAATCTTGGGACTGGCAGTATAGCCGAAATAAAGGAGCATATATCAGCACTGATTACTTCGCTTAATGATGATGAATTGGCGAAGCGGTTCGATTATCTAATTTATACTGTTGATTTAGCCTACCTGCAAAATAGGAATGCAGGTAAGCCGATTAGAAGCATTATTCAAACAGCGGAAGAACTGTCTAAACTTACCTCGATTCCGCAAGTGATGCAGCAAAAATATACTATTGAAAAGGTACAAACGGATGAATTTTGGGAAAGTGCAGATATCCTAGAGCTGGAAGAGGTAAGAGAAGCCTTAAGAGAGTTAATTAAATTTATTGAAAAAGAAAAGCAAAAAATGTATTATACCAATTTTAGAGATGAAATCATTGAAGTGAAAGAAAACGATTCAATGTATATTGTGAATGACCTCAAGGATTATAAAAAGAAAGTAACCTTTTATCTCAAAGCCCATCAAGATGAGCTAGCAATCTATAAATTGCGTAATAATAAACAGCTTACTAAGATTGATTTGCAAACACTTGAGCGAATTATGTGGGAAGAACTAGGTAGTAAGGCTGAATATGAAAAAGAATATGGCAATACTCCGGTGGCTAAGCTAGTAAGAAAAATAGTTGGGCTCGATAGAGGTGCTGCCAATGAAGCTTTTAGTAAGTTCTTGAGTGAAGAAAAGCTAAATGTAGTACAGATACGATTTGTAAAGTTAATTGTGGACTATATCGTAACCAATGGTCTGATAGAAGATAATCGAGTATTTCAGGAAGAGCCGTTTAGAAGCCTCGGGAGCATTACAACGCTTTTCAAAGACAAAATGCAAGATGCAAGGGAAATAATGGATATCATAGCAGAGGTGAATAGCAATTGTGAAAGGGTTGTATAGAAGATGAAAGTGATGCATATTTATAAGTATATTTGTATAGGAATATAAGGAAATTGGGATTGTGAAAATCGTATTTGAGCGGTTTACAAAATAGAGTTTAGGAAAGTGTCTGCATAAAATAAAAATATAACCTTGTCACTATATAGTTTTGGAGATGATTCTATGATGACAATACCAGAATTGGCATGTATCTTGAAAATAGAGATGCTGATTTTGAAATAATTAAACATGATACACCGATCAGCACAGTACAAGATGCAAAGCAATATTTTAATATTGACTTTGCGGCACCTGTATTTGTAGTTCAGAGTGAAAAAGGAATCATGGTGCTAATTACGAGTGCTAAACGTGGTAAGTTAGATTTTAAAAAAATTAGTATGGAAATAGGAATTTCAAAATTAAAATTAGCAAATCGAGAAATAGCTGAAAAAGAAACGGGCTATAAAATAGGTTCTATGCCTTTAATTGGAAGTAACTTACCATGTATTTTTGATAAATCTTTGTTGAACTTTAAATACATTTATGGTGGTAGTGGGGATGCATTACATATTTTGAAAATCAAGCCTAATGATGTAGAGCACTTAAATAATGTTGTTTTTAGTTTTAATTAAACACATAGGTTTTGGGATAAAAATATTATAATGTCATATAGGAGAGTACATATTATGGATGGAACAATTCGCAGTAATATAAAAATAGGTGCAAGTGTTATGGTAGTACAGAAACAGGATCAGAGAACAGGAAAGCTTACTCAGGGAATCGTTCAAAGGATACTTACAAATTCACCGAACCATCATCGCGGGATAAAAGTAATGCTTGAAGGTGGTATTGTTGGTCGGGTAAAAAGTATCCATTGATTTCGGTATAAAGGGGAAGTAATTGTATATGAATGTTCAGATATTTGGAGCAAAATGTTTTGATACAAAAAAGGCACAGCGTTATTTCAAGGAACGGAACGTTAAATTTCAATTCATCAACTTAAAGGAAAAAGCGATGAGTAAGGGGGAATTTAATAGTGTAAAGCAGGCAGTCGGTGGCCTGGATGCTATGATTAATGTGGAGTGTAAAGATCAAGATACGGTAGCATTAATCAAATATATTACCGAAGAAGCAAAAGTATTGGAAAATCAGCAGGTATTAAGGACTCCGATTGTTAGGAATGGCAGAATAGCGACCGTTGGCTATAGCCCGGAAGTATGGAAAGAGTGGAACTGAAAATTCTGCCTAAACTTGGTGTGTCAAATTAATATTTCTGATTTTATATTTTTCGAAATATATGCTTCGCTTCCAACAGCAAAAATGCGATTTGGGAAAATTGCTTTAGATATAAGATAAGGCGTTAAGACTTTTTGGTCTTAGCGCCTTTTTCGTATGGAAAAAAGAACTATTTTGGTAAAATAGTTTAATGTAGAGATTCTTTTTTTATTAGAGAGATTAAACCTTCCGTTAATAATGTATTTAATAATGAAGCAAGACTTTCTGGCGAAATAGGCATCTTTTTATCGTACCAATTAACAAGAGATGAAATAATTGCGCCTAAAGAAAAATCGCATATAATATCAATTCGAGGGTCATTATTATCTAGATTAAATTTGTTAAATAATAATGGTTTAAGCGCATTTTTATATTTCGTTGAAAATGCAGGGTCACCGTTTGGACCAAGTAAAATACTCAAATAATATCCAAAATGCTCATAAGTTTCAGCTGCTTTGATAATATTATCTTTAGATTCTAAATTGTTGATTGCGATATCTAGATATGCAATCAGTTCATTAATAAGCTTATCTTCTGCATATTCTAGTAAATTATCAATATCAGTAAAATACTGATAAAAGGTACAACGATTATAGCCAGCTAAGTCTGTAATCATTTTTATTTTAATTTTAGAAAATGTGTTTTCGTTATATAATTTCCAAAAGGATTCTAATAAATTTGCTTTAGTTCTTTCACTGGTATCAGATTTTTTTTGCATATTTTATACCTCCATAAATCCAACATTTACGCTTATATCTGTCGGTTGATAAATAAAATTATCAATGTTAAAATCATTATACAACATGTTGTTGGATTTTCAAAGGCGAAGAAAAAGGGAGGATTATTATGAATTACTATAGAGATAATTGGTTCTATTTGACTATTATAGTTTTTATCGGTTTATCATTCTATATGGGCTTTTGGGGAGATGGACTGAGTTATATTCAAAAAATTCTCATGTTTAGCTTCATGTCATTGCTAGTTCATCAATATGAGGAGTATGTTTTACCAGGTGGTGCACCAATTATTATTAATAAGATTTTTTATGGAGAAAAAGAAAATTTCCGTCGTTATCCAGGAAATATGAAATCAATTATGATAGTAAATACATCAGCGTATGTTGTCTATATTTTAGCTATTATATTTCCAGAGCTTATATGGTTGGGGTTAGGAACAATATTTTTTAGTTTGTCACAATTTTTTGCTCATGGGATAAAAATAAATTACGGGATGAAATCTTGGTATAATCCAGGATTAGCAAGTGTTATTTTTCTTTTTATTCCAATAAGTATTCACTATATGGAGTTTGTTGTTAGAAACCAACTGGTAACAGGAATAGATTGGCTTTATGGAATTTTAATTTTTTTTGTAGCAAGTATTTTGACGATTATTTTCCCAGTTCAGAGATATAAAGAAGCTAATTCTCCCTATGAAGTGCCACAATGGCAGGTTGATGCTTTTGAGAAAGTAAAGAGGGTTGCTTCTTTGAAATGTAATAAAAAGTAATCATAGTTTTTTTAATTCATAAAGAGAAAGGGAGTATCATGAGAGTTATCATAAGACACTTTTACAATATTAGTGCATTTATTGGAGGAATTTGTGTTATTTTTGCTGTTGTTTTTTGGCAAGAATTAAGCCTGCTTCAAAGGCTTGCACTTTTAAATTTTGCAGTCATTAATTTTCATTTTTTTGAAGAGTTCGGATTTCCAGGTGGATTTCCAGCCTTTGCAAATACTATGTTTGCATGTAAACATAGCCCAGCCCCTGACCGTTATCCTCTAAATCAGTTATCTGCTTGTCTCACAAACTGGGGAACTGCGATTGTATTATATTTCCCCCCTATTTTCTTTCCAGATGTTATTTGGTTTGGGCTAGCTCCCATTCTTTTTGGTGGAGTAGCTCAACTTATTATGCATGGTTTATATAATAATCTCTTGTTAAAAAGATGTTATAATGCAGGGCTAATATCAACTCTATTTGGTCATTTTCCGATTGCGATTGTTTATATAAATTATATTGTTATGAATGATATGGCAACAATTTGGGACTGGATCATTGGTATAGCTATTATGGTTATTTGGTATGTTGTTATTGTTCGAGGAATATTTTTGAAGGGCTTTGGTGATATAAATTCACCTTATCCTTTTGAAAAAGTAGAGATGGAACGTTTTAAAAGATCCAAGTAATAGACGTTCTAATGTGGAAAATACAATTAAATAATTTATTTATATTTTTAACGAGCTTCATTTTTAAGAGGGCTGTTTTGTTTACATTGAGTAAATATACGAGTTTAGAATTCGCTTTAATATAAGATTGGGCGTTAAGGCTTTTTCTTCAAATATAACTAATCTAGGAATAAACATGATATTATCCACTTTACGATTATAGATAGAAAAGTAGCAGTAAAGTACATTTTCTTGAATCCATTATGATTTTTTTAGTTTTATCATATAGTTTGAGGTTTATCCAAAGTTTAAAATTGTGTGAGATCTGCATTCCCTAGCGAAGATGCAATTTGCGAAAATTGTTTTAACTATATAGATTAGGTGTTAAGATCTTTAGTCTTAACACCTTTTTGTATTTTAGAAGAAAAATGTTATACAGAAAGAAAACGTGTGTATAGATGTGGAAGGTGATTCCTAATCATAAAATTATTGTGTATAATGCGGGAAAATATAATGATTAGTAATTAATAGAAAAGAGTTGCCTGATAGATTATAAAGCAATACAATGGAGGAAGTATTTTCTATATGGAAGATTATACGAGGAGGTTCGTTGATGTCATTGGGAAAATCGACAGTAATAATAAAGATAGGGGCTCTTTTACTAATAGGATTGTTCATTCTGATCATTTATGTTAGCAATCCAAAAATTTTTACTGGGTTGTGGCAAGTTCTGATTAGTGGGAATATGCAGGAAACGATAGAATATATTAAATCATTTGGCAGTTTGGCAATGATAGTTAGCTTTTTTTTAGGAGTGTTTGTAAATCTTATAGGTTTTCCACCAGCTGTTATTTTTTCGGCAGCAAATGCATTAGTTTTTGGTATATTTCAGGGAATATTGTTGTCTTGGATAGCTGAAACAGTAGGAGTTACTTTAAGTTTCTTACTATTAAGATTTCTATTTCGGGATGTAGCTGAAAAAATTATTGCTCAGCATGCTTCATTAAAAAGAATTGATTCGTTTAGTGGTAAAGATGGATTTAAAGTTATGTTGATTGCGCGAACCTTGCCGTATTTTCCATCAGGAGTTTTAAATGCTTTGGGAGCGGTAAGCCAGATTACATTATTTGATTATGTGTTATCTTCGCTAATTGGTAAATTGCCATCAACTGCTTTAGAAGCGATGATTGGGCATGATGCTTTAACAGCAGGAGAAAATCCGAAACGATTGCTGTTAGGGGTTAGTGTAACAGTTATTTTAATTGTTGGTTATTGGCTGTATAATAATCGAAAAAAGAAGGTTAAAGTGAAGTTCACTTCTTCTTGTAGAATTAGCAATATGAACGATGAAGAGAATTCAATTGCAATAGATGAAAAAGCAAAGCAAATAGAGGAAGACAAAGTAAAAAAACTATAGGCGGTATTTAGGACAGTCTAATTTTACATACACTTAAGCTCTCTTATTCCCATATACTATTTCACGATTAACTAGTGATTACTAAAGTGGGATGAGAGGGGACAAAATAAAATGAAGTGGTTGATTATTTTAGGATTTGCAGTATCATCTAGTATTGATAATTTAGGCGTAGGTTTATCTTATGGAATAAGGAACATTCGTATAAATTGGCTTTCTAATTTAATTATTGCTGCAATCTGTTTTATATTTAGTTATTTTGGGATTTTATTTGGTTTATGGATAGCTGATATATTGCCTGGTTCTTTGCCAGATATAGTTGCTGCATTTTTGTTGTTTGTCATTGGAATACGGATTATTTTAATGACTACTCCGAGAAAAAAGAAAAAACAAAATTTACAAATAGAAGAGAAGCAGGATGATAAAAGTTATTTTGAGCAAATTTTAAGTAAGCCGGAAATTGCCGATTTAGATAGGTCTAATGAGATAGGAATACTAGAGTCAATAATTTTAGGCTCAGCCTTATCGGCAAATGCTCTTACGAATGGATTAAGTGCTGGTTTAATTGGTTTATCGCCATTTGCGATATCGCTTACAGCAGCTGTCGGAAGTTTGCTTACGATTTCATTAGGAACTAATTTAGGAAAGAGAATGTCTGATGTTCATATTGGAAGATTTTCTTTAGGGGAATTTGGAACATTAATTAGTGCACTGATTATCATTTTAATTGCTTTGGAAACTGTTTTTCACTAGATGTATGGTTCCAGGTTTGTTTATTGACAATGATCTTTACTATATCGTGAGAAGTTTAGTATAAGCTGGTTTTCATCAGTAAGCATGCAATAATAAAATGGGCTGTTACACTAAGAATTAGTACAACAGCCCCATTTTATTATTGATTCTATAACGATATCTTTATCTATATTTTAAATAATCCAAAAATTTTTTTACTGCCAATGAGGCAGTTTTTTTATTGCATAGAGCAATTGCGATATTTCTATATGCAAGAATATCAAGTTTTTTAGAAGAAGTTTATAGGGAGTACGCTTTAATATTAATTGTGGTAGAATGCTGATTCCTACAACGCTTTTTGCAAAGGGCAATAGTTTCAATCCATCAGAGGTTAGTTTTATACCCAAGCGACTACGTTTGAGCTGTGATACGTTCCATTGGAGCGAATGAGCTACAGATGAAAAAACGGTCAACGAGTATAAGGTTAAAAGAAGCGGCAGCAGTTGGACAATGTAGCATTATATACTTATATGATAAATTTTTTAATAATTATGATAAAACGATTGCACAGATTTTGTTGAATGCGGAAGATATGGAAAATGAGGAGAAAAAGGAAAATTTAATTAATAGCTTAACGCATTACTTGAAATGAAAATTATTCCAGTTGAAAATAAAAATGATTCAGTAAGTTATATTGAAATTGAGCCAGAGGATAGCTTGTTTGGAGATAATGATATGCTTTCGGTTGTGGTTGCAGTACTGCGCAGGGCGAAAAAACTTATTATTTTATCTGATATCAATGGTTTTTATAATAATGATCCGCGCCTTTATCCAAAGGCAAAATTAATAGAATGCATCACAAAGATAGATGGAAATATCTTATCTCTAGCTGGAGATGCTAGTTCGCGGCGCGGTACAGGTGGCATGAAAACGAAAGTGCAAGCAGCGGAAATGGTAACTGTACCGGGAAGTTTTATAAATAAAATTATTTCAATATGGTATTTTAATTTATGTAATAAAAATGCAATTTTAGAAATTTACTTAAAATATAAGATAGGAGTTAAGACTTTTTGTCTTAACGCCTGTATAGTAACGATGAGTATATTAGTAAAGGCTGATAGAACATAAATTTAAAGCTTCTCGTTTCGATTACTAAAAATGTAATACATAATGCAAAGAATGATAGACAAAGTTGTTGCAATAGGGGATGCAAGCCCTATTTCGAACATTGTGACACCCTCTACTTTACTCATAAAATAAGAAAATGGGATACGAATTAAAAATGCGGCAAGCAGACCTTGTATCATGACAAACATTGTTCTGCCACAACCATTGAAATATCCCATAAAACAAAATAGGATCGAAACGAGAATGCAGTCAATAGCATACGATTTCATATAATCGGCACATGCTTCAATTACGTCATTGTCAGTTGAAAAAATTCCTGCTATCAAATTTCCGTGGAAGAAAGCAATATAAAACATAATAAAGCCGAAAATTAGAGAAGTTGCCATGCCGTAAAACATAGCAAGCCTAGCTCGCTTTGGTTTTCTTGCTCCGATATTTTGCGCTGAAAATGCTGAAATGGCAGACATGTAGGCTATAGGAATCAACATGATAAAGATTACAATTTTTTCACTTACTCCTACGGCGGCTGATGCAACGAGACCTAGCACGTTTACAATTGCGGTAATAATCAAGAAAGAAAGATTGGTAAGTGCATCTTGTAGTGCTATTGGAGAACCAAGTAATAATATTTTTTTGGTTTCATTTTTATGAAAGCTAATATGCTTTTGGGAAAAATTAAAGGGGAGTTTTTTTCTTTTAATTATCATAATAGATAAAATAACACTTAGTGCTTGTGCAAGCACAGTAGCTATAGCGGCTCCGGCTGCATCAAGTTTAAAAAAACCAATTAAAAGTAAATCTCCTAAGATGTTTACTATGCATGCGATAATAACAAAAATTAATGGAAGTTTGGAATTGCCAAGGCCTCTAAAAATACCACTAATGACATTATACGCTACAATAAAAATTAAACCTGATGAGCAGATCATTGTATATTGAACAGTTTTTTCAAATGCTTCCATAGGTGTATTAAGAAGTGTGGCTAGAGGACGGGCGAAAATTAATAATAGTATAGTCAAGATTATTGCGATTGCTGTAAAAATACAAATGGATGCTCCCATCGTTTTTGCAGCGCCAGATTTATTTTGAGCACCTATTTTTTGCCCCAGCAACACAGTAGTACCCATTGTTAAACCTGTGATAATTCCTGTAATAGTTTGCATAATTTGACCGCCAGTAGCAACTGCAGACACGCCAGAAGCATCGCCAAACTGGCCTACAATTATTAAATCAACAGCGCCATACATAGCTTGAAGAAATATGGCGCACAAAATCGGTAAAGAAAATTTAAGCAAAGGTACAAGAATAGCACCTTCAGTAAAAGTATTTTTTTGCTCCATTTTTTATCCTCCTAAAATAAAAAAAGCCGGATAAAATACCGGGCGATCCCCCGACATCTTATCCGACTGTTGTAATTGCGATTACAAGCCTCCGATGAACGTAAGAAATAGTATCATAATAAAATTTAGTTGTCAACTATAGCTTTGTTTTGTTAATTAGAATGCGATATAGGTTTGGCAATAAAATAAAATTGATATTTTTTAGCGTAAAATACCATTAAATAAATATTAAGTACAAATTATGACAAAATTTTTAATTTAAAAGGAGTATATTGAAGTTGTAGCAAAATATTTCTTATGGAGGCAAAAAAATGAATAAAACGAAAAAACTGGTTTCATTTATCCTTGTATTTGCCATGGCGATAGGCATTGCCACTTGTACACAGGCAGCATCTCGTGAAGAAATCGCTAATATTCATGTATCAAAAGCCGGAGATTTTAAGTATTGGGCGGATAATTCTCCAGCAAAGCAGACTCTTGTTAACTATGTTAAAGATGTTACAAACAAAAAAAGTGCTAATTTTATTCCTCTTGAAGACAGAATTGCAGTATTCGATTTGGATGGTACACTAATCTGTGAAACTACACCATCTTATTTTGAATGGATGATGTACTTGGACCGTGTATTAGATGATCCTACATATAATGCTTCTCAGGAAGATAAAGATTATGCTAAAGTTGTAAAAGCTGCAATTGATGCAAGACATCTTCCAGAAGATATGGAACTTAAAGAAGCTATTGCACAATCAAAAGCATTTGCAGGAATGACTTTCCCCGAATATGAAAATTATGTGAAAAAATTCATGGAAACTCCTGCTGAAGGATTGACCAATTTAAAACGTGGAGAATCTTTCTATTTACCAATGGTAGAAGTTGTTTCCTATCTCCAGGCAAACGACTTCACTGTTTATATCGTATCTGGTAGTGATAGACCTGCGTTACGTATTTTAGTTGATGGTATTATGAAGATTGCGCCAAATAATGTAATTGGAACGGATGCTGATATTCTTGCATCTCATCAAAATGGAAAAGATGGACTTGATTATGTTTATGCAAAAGACGATCAAATTATCCGTGGTGAGTTCTTACGCAAAAATGTAAAAATGAATAAAGTCTCTAATATTGCACAAGAAATTGGTAAACAGCCAGTATTAGCATTTGGTAATAGCAGTGGTGATGCTAGTATGTTCCAATATACGATAATAAACAATAAATATAAGAGTGCTGCATTTACACTTCTTTGTGATGATCTTGATCGCGAACTTGGCAACCAAAAGAAAGCTGATTCAATGGCAAAGAGTGCAAAGGAAAATGGATGGGTAGCTATTTCTATGAAAAATGACTTCAAAACAATTTATGGACCTGAAGTTAAAAGAGCTGCTGCTCAATAATAAAAATAAAAAGGTGATAAATCTTAGTAGAAAAGAGAACTTATTCTGAATTTGAGAAGGTTGAGTTCGATAAAATATCCTGTTCTTGTATGAGAACAGGATATTTTATTTGCTGTAGAAATAATATTTTTATTTTAATTTTTAATAAAGAAATATTTATTATGTATGTAAATGAATAAGTTAAGTTCGTCTTAATGAAGATCAACGGTACTTTATTCAAAAATTACTCTAAACTTTTTGATTTTTTCCGTAAATAGCATGATAGGTTGTGTATACTTGATCATCTTTAGAGAACGTATCTTCATAATAAGTGAGCATATCTGTCATAACTTTTTTATTAACAAGAACATGGTTTGCTTGTGAAGAATTATTTGCACCAATTTTTTTTATGCTTCGTAAAAAATCTTTAGGAGAAGGAAAATATTCTGTATAGAATTTTTCTTGATGCGTGGAAATGAAACCTATGCTAGTGGAAATATTAATGAGTTCATTCATTTTGGAAAAAGAAGGTCCGATAATATAGTTTTGTTTTATCTGATTTTTTTGATATGCATAGGTAAAAGATTGACTGAGCTCGATAAAAGTTTTAGGCCCAAAGGTAGAATAGATTAAGTACCCATTGGGATTTAAACATTCGAAAAAACGTTGAAATGTTTGATTATAATCTGAAAACCATTGAAAAACTGCGTTAGAGATAATTAGATCATATTTTTTATCGGTTGAAATTTTTTCGCCATCTAAAATAGCGTAAGTAATATTTTGATAGTTAGATAATTTGTATTTGGCTGATTCAAGCATATCGGGAGAAATATCTGTGGCTAAAATATTCGCATCTGGAAATTTATCAGCAAGAATTTTTGTTAAATATCCAGTTCCACACCCAATTTCTAAAATTTCGTAATTTGATTTCTCTTCTAACAAATCATTTAGGACCAATGCCATTTTCTTTTGTACTTTTGCATATTCATCATATTCTTTAGCAGCTTTTGAAAAATGTTTGGTAATGATATTTTTGTTTAACATTTAAACATCCTCCTTGCCTTGCGAAAAAAATATTTTCTCGCAAGCTTTTTGCTGTGTCAGAAATGGAATATGACCGCAAGTGGGTAGTAAGGTAAGCTCAGCATTAAATAAATGTTCATATAAATATTTACCTGCCTCGACAGGACATATTTTATCAGAGGTTCCGTGAATAATTTGCGTAGGGATTTTTATCTCCTTTAAAATATTCCGTAAATCTTTTTGCAATAAATATTGTAAATTTTCTTGTAGGTTATCTATATTGCTTACGAGCATTGCTGGGGATTGCTTTTGGATAAATTCTTGTTGAAAAGATTGTTCTTCGATTGAAAACATTAACTTATAAAATTCTTTTTGTGCAGCGATGGAATTTCTATGTATTTTTCTAGACAAGTTTTTTACGATAATTTCATTTAGGCCACAAGGATATGTTTCGTCTTGAACAAATTTTGCAGTTGATGATATTAGAATAAGCTTTTTTATTTTTCTTGGATGTTGATGCGCAAGTTCTAAAGCGAACATCCCTCCTAGAGACCAACCAATTAATGTTAGCGGATGAGAAGATTTTTTGTAAAGATGATAAAGCTGATGTTCTAAGTCGGAAAAACTTTTGTGCAAAGAGACATCATAAAAATTACTATTTTGTCTTAAGTTAAGCTTAGACCAGATTGTTTGATTCGTTGCCCAACCATTAATAAATAAAACCATAGAAATCCTCCACAAAAATACAATTTATTAGTTAACTTATTTTAAATCGTAGTTAACGAAAAGATTGTATCATTTTATTATGCGAGATGCAATGCAGGGAGCTTTACATTTTGATATAAAATTTTAAAATTATTTTAGATAATTAAAAGGAGATGGCTAAATGAAAGTTAGACCAAAATTTGCAGCGGTATTGATTGGGGTGATGATAGCAATATATGGGCATATTGCTTATGGTGCTGAATTAAATCAACTTGTTAATTCTACAGCTAGCATGATTTGATAAAAGCAGAAAAGAAATAGTTCCTGCAATTTATGAAACTTCGGGGTAATGTTTTTGGTGAAAAAAGATAAGAAAGAAGGTTATTGTAATATAGATGGAACAGGTGTATTACCAATAGAATTTGATGAAGTTCCAGATGGTTATAATGGTTTTATTTCTGCAAAGAAAGATAATAAATGGGGATTTATAGATAAGACAGGAAATATGGTTATAGAACCACAGTATGAAGAAGTAGGTCGTTTTTTTAATAAGTAATGAAAAATCCCATAGAAATAATAGGTTGAATTGAGTATGCTTATTATAGAGGATAGTAAAAAAGTTATGATAAAATAGTAAAATCCGTTAAGATGAAACTCTTAACGGATTTTACTATTTTGGAGAATATTTAAAATGAAACAAGAGGTTGGGGAATTTTAATCGACCTAATACTAAAAACATTATTAAAAATAATCCGAGAAGTACGGAGTTTGCTGTTCTATTGCATCTTCTAGCATATCTATTGTTTGAGGCGTACACTCGATTCGACCAATTTTGTGCAGATAATCTGGTCGTTTATATCCTAACAGCATAGTTGTTAAAGTTTGAATATCAATTTTATCATGACACTTTTTCAATGAACGACGAGTAGATCCCTTACCATTTTTTGAAATTTTAAGTGTGAAGGTTCCTTGATTCCATGAAAGCAATGGATCGTGTAGTGTAAAAGTCCATTCTCTATCTATAATGGAGGTTTTGAAGGGATAAAGTTGAATGAATTGTTCAAAGTCAACGATTCTTGCCATAAAATAAGGAGAAATCGTTTCCTTGATATTTGCATCTTCTAACAAAAAAGCTAAAGGCTCATCTGTAAAGGTGTTTCCTATAACTTTAGAAATCATTGAGAAATGTGCACCAATAAAATTCCACAAACCTAATCGAGCATCTTCATTTAGAAAAATAATATCTTTGATATGAAATATATCATCGGCAATCCAATAGATTACATACCCGTCTGGTTTTTCATCTTCATTATAGTATATTGCTGCCATTAAGTCGTCAGAATCCCATAACCAATACTCATTCCAGGCGAGGTCGTCTCTTAATAAAGCGCCGTGAGTTTGATAAGCAAATCTATGATAAGCTTCTTTTAAGCTGTCGCTATCTGTGGATACACGACGGACATCTCCGCCGACTTGTTGTCTTTTGGGAAGCTGGTAATCGCAGATTTCATAAGTGATTTTATCAGAGATAATTTCCCAGCCTTTTCTTCGATAATATGGGATAGAATATGGATATAAATAAGAAATAAATTGTTTTTTATTTCTCATTTCATTTAAGACTTGATATAACAATTTATGCATTAAGCCTTGATTAGAATATTCAGGATAAGTACCCACGCCTGTTAATCCACCCATATCATAAGTGCGATTAAAAATACGAACTTTCATAGGATATACCGCGACTTGGGAGATGAGGGTATCTCTATCAAACCAGCCTAAAACATTTGCTTTTTCCAATGTGGGAAATTTGGCCAGTTGTATGTCCTTTTCCTCCCAGCCTATTTTATTAAGATCATTTTCTGTAACTTGAAAAACATATCGTAGTAATTGGTTGTATTGTTCAAGATGTTCGATACTGACCTTTTTCATTTTTAAATTTTTTTTCTTCATTCTATTACTCCTATGATAAAATACATGAAATACTTTAATAGTATTTCACAGCAATATTAAAATAAAACTTTATCTTACGATAAAGTTTTATTTTAAAAAGTAACTACTATAGAGCATGGAATTATCAAACTAAAAAGGCTTCGGAGAAAAATTAAGACTATAGATTTTTTAAGAAACTTTTATAGAGGAGAATGATTACCGATTATCGAAATGGATAATCAATATAAAAAACGACTAATTACAACAAATTTCTACATTTTTATTAAGGGAATAGAATAAATGTACGATAATTAAGTGGGGGGAAAATATGATAGTAGCAAGCAATAAAGGAAAAAGTTTGATTCTCCAATTCTAATTTAAATTAGATATTATTTTCTTAGTAAAATGAAGTTTGGTGAAAGCTATATCTAGCTAAATTTTGCTTTAATGGAAGGAGTGTAAAATTTGAATATTGGTTTTAAAAATAATGGGGGCTTTTTACACGATTTTTTTTGCAAGATAAATTTTTATTTTGAGAGCTTTAAATTTATAGAAAAGATTTTTTTTATCTTATTAGGATTAAGTATATGGACAATTTATATAAATGAGAATTATCAATTATTTAGAGTGCAGAGTGAAATTTTATTAACAATTGCTTTAACGATAATTTGTAGCGTGATATTTTATTTTGTAACGGCCCGTTATCCAGAGTGGATAAAACATAACCAGTTGAGAAGCAGTTATGCGGTTCATCTATTCTCTGAATTGGCTGATTTTTTGCTAGAATGTGAGGAAAGGCAAAGTAAAATTATTGAATTGAATCGAAATTATAACGTAATAGAGGATATGCCATGTTGTAAGGGAAATTCGATAAATGACATTATTTTGTATGCAATAAAGTATGAAAGCTTATTTTTAGAAAAATGTGACTGGAGTTTAATGAACAAGTTAAATTTTAATACTGGAGAGAGTGCCGAAAATTTTGCAGGAAAATTTTCTAATTTGTATAAAAAGATAAAATGGGCACCTATTGATATAGTTATCTATAGGTTCTTGGAAGCAAAGGATATATTAATTATTAATAGTATTTTTGAAGAAGATGAAATTACTTTAATTAAGTATTTAGGAGAAAGATTTTCTTCATGCAAAGAGGAGTTTAAAATTTTAGATATTGATATAGCGAAAAATATCAAGACTAATATAGGAGAAGAATATCGTTCCCTTATTGTGGCAGTCGACATAGTAAGAAATATACGAGGATTTGAGCAACATATTTTACGAAATCTTGAAGAAAAACGTAAACAAAAATAATTTATACTAGAAAAAATTTTATGGTGTTTTTATAATCGAAATTGTTTAATTATATGCGATATATTAAGAATAAAAATTAAAAGGGAGCGTTTAAATGGAAGAAAAATATTGTCAAAGTTGTGGTATGCCAATGGGGAATACGGAAGAAATGTATGGTACGGAAGCTGATGGAGGTAAAAGTAAAGAGTATTGTAAATATTGCTATGAAAATGGAAATTTTGTCGCTAATTGTTCTATGGAAGAAATGATAGAATTTTGTGTTCCGCATATGGTAGCTGCACATAAAGAAATATCTGAAGATTCAGCTAGAAAAATGATGGGCGAATATTTCCCAAAATTAAAACGTTGGCAAAAAGATAATAGCTAATATTAACCATAGAAAGTAGTAAAACCTAACAATTTGAATATTGTTAGGTTTTCTACTTTAGGCTATATTTAAAATAAAATATTCAACAATAGAATTTGTAGAGCATTTCATTCTATACAAGACCTGTATAAGATAACGAGAGTAATTATTGGGAATTAAAGATATTAAAGGGAGTGCCAAAACATTTTAGTATTTATCGACGATTGGATGTAATTATGCGATTTTAGCATTTTAAAGATATTAGATCACTGTATATTTAAAAGGGGATTTGTACATGCGAGCAGTAGTAACTAGAGTAAAAAGTGCATCAGTTCTGATTGAGGGGGAAGTGAACGGCAGTATTGGACAAGGGTTTCTTGTCCTTTTAGGAATTGCGCCTGAGGATACAGAATTTGAGGCAGTCAAACTGGCAGATAAAATTTGTGGAGCACGCGTTTTTGAAGATGAAAACGGAAAGATGAATTTGAATCTAGAAACAGTAGGCGGACAACTTCTAGTTGTATCACAGTTTACGTTGTTTGCAGATTTAAAAAGTAGACGTCCGGGCTTTTCAAATGCGGCAAAACCATCAATTGCAATTCCATTGTATGAAAAGTTTATGGAGGAGTGTAGAAATCGTGGCTTTAGCGTAGAACACGGTGAGTTTGGAGCGGATATGCAAGTTGTATCAATCAACGATGGTCCAGTGACGTTACTTTTTGATACAGTGGAACTATAGTCAAGATGAGAATGAAAATTTTCTTACCTAGGGATTTAGCTGATCTTAATTGATAGAGCAGGTTAATTATCGGATAAAATCGTTTAAAGGAAAAGACTGGTAAACTTCATATCGTTTACTAGCCTTTTCCTTTTTATTTTTGTAATAATTATTTAAATTTTATGTATTGCTTTACGGAATAAATTATAACTAAAGACTAACTGATTTTAACAAAACTATTTTTTTCAATTTTGTAGTCACCATCATTAAATTTAAAACTATTTAGATTTTCGCCATAAGACCAGTTGGCTATAGTTAAGCTGTTGTTTATATTTGCTACTGTATCTTGATATGAAATTACCAAATCATCGGTGCTTTTTAGAATTGTATATTTTGCCATATCAAAGAAATCATTAAATTTGACTATATCTGAATTAGTACTGCCAATAATCTGATCATTCCCAAAATTGATATCAAAGACATAAGTATTTTTCCCTGCATTACCGAACAATAAGTCATTACCAAAACCGGAATATAAAACATTATCATTTATAGAGCCCACTAAGATACTGCCATTATACAATTTATTATTCTCTGCTTTTATATCTCCGCTACCGGCAACAACATTATATAAAGTATCGTCAACATAGGCTTTACCATTTGTAAAGGAAAATAATAACTGATTGCTATTGTTTGCAAAACTATCAAATGCATTCTTGAATGTTACACTTGCATTTTTGTTTCCTAAAGTATCTGTCATGATAATGTCACTTCCTGATTGACTCCACTTCATGTCTTGATATTTAATTTCATCAGCGAAATTAAATAATACGGTAGAATTTTCAGCGAGTTTTCCACCGAAAAATACAGAGTCATTACCGAAATTGATGTAGTTCCGTTCCCATTTGATTTGCATTTGCCCGGCAGCTTTATCATTAATAATAAATGTGTCGTCACCAGCATTCCCACAAAGAATATCGTTGCCATTCTGCCAAACTAAAATATCATCACCGTCACCGCCGAATAATAAGTCATTACCAGAGCCGCCAATTAAAATGTCATTGCCAGCACCGCCATACAAGATATTATTTCCTGCGATACCATATAAAGTATCATTTCCTGCTTCGCCTGCTAAATAATCATCGCCTGATCCACCATAAATAGTATCATTACCTAAACCACCAGCTAAAATATTACCGCCTGATCCAGCATAAATAGTATCATTCCCATCACCAGCGATAACTATAGTTGCTTCATTGCCTGTTTCTATACAATTGGATTCATTACTTCCGAACATAGTTGCTTCTGGTAATCCTAAAGATGAGCCAGACCATGCCTGTTCAGGATATAGGGGATTATATTTTACGATATCACCTGACCATAAGGTAATGGATTGTTCAGGTTCATGTCTATCGAATCTCGTAATACTGATATTATCTAATCCAGATAATAATCCGAGTAAAGTGTCTGGCATCTTGTCCGGTGTTGTTAAATTCATTGATTGTAATTTTTTAAGATTTTCATAGCGTTCATCCATTAAATGTTCTCTTGCAGTTAATAAATACGGAACTTCTATACTGATTCCAACATGACCATCTTTTTTTGCATCTTCATCATAGTTTATAAATCCAACCGGATCACCGATTGTAATTAAATTTATTATATTGCTAAAATCATTTGCAGAGAATGTCTCAACAATGGCTTTTGACATATCAATTCGTTTAGCTAAACTTTTATCTGCTAAACTCATCGTTGTTCCGTTGGGCAAAAAGATTGTTTCGCCTGCAATCAATTGCTGCTGTGCGTACATCTTAAGTTGTCTTAGCATACCTGGCCCGGCTTCAGCTAAAGTTGGCAATGCAATTCCAGTATCAATATAATACATTCCTGACATCATTTGGGCTAATCCTCCCCCCAATGAATGACCAGCTACAGATATACTATATTCTGGACCAAAATCATTTTGCAATTGTTTCATTATCTCTTTAAATTCTTTATAGCCTTCACGCATTTGAGGTGGAATAACACCTAACCCAATTTCTAAATCAGCCACTCCATCTTTACTAAGAAAAACTGAGCCAGACTCTTTATCTGCTTGGGTTCCTTCTAAAGTTATTGCTATTTCCTTACTTCCTTCATCTATATAGATACGACTATTATACCCATGTAAAGTAGTAGTATCTTTATATAGAGACCATTTGTTTAGCATTTCTGAATTTGTACTTAAACGGTTTTTATAAATTAGCCAAGATAAATCACCTATAGAAGTTCCTGTTTTAAAATTACTATGAATTGTTACATTGTCACTTGCAGAAATTGCATTTCCCTGCCTTTCCATAGTTTCTATCTCTGATCTACTTGGAAATATATTGATGATATTTGTAAGGGAATCAATTTTTAAACCGATAAGTCCACGTAAAAAATCTGCACCTTTACTTATAAGATTACTTTTTCTTTCTTCAATTGATTTTTGCCCTGCGATTGTACCATTTTGCTTATCTACCCCACTTAATAAGCTTGACAAATGTCTTCCGCGATCTGTACTTGCCATTGGTGTATCAGTATTCTCTAATGACTCACTGTTCCACCCTTTTTTCAATTTTTCAATTAAATCCATTTTACCTAAATCCTCCTCCGTTATTTTGCCTAGATTATTTATTAATAAAATTACGGGTGTAATTCTATTAACGTATAGTGTTTTCTATATATTTAACATTGCGAAAATATATTTATTGTACAGTTCGTAAAAATAATTGTGATTGAAGTAAGTAGAAGTTATCAAAAGGTATTTATGGGTAAGTTAATGGATTATATGATAAAAATATTATCTAGTGAATACCTAGTCGCATAAAAACAAAAGACTATGAAGTGATGAGGGATAATTCGACTAATTTCGACAAATTCCTGCAAAAGTAAGAATCTTTTAATATCAAAAATGCTACTAAATCGTAAATGATTCAATAGCATTTTTGATGGAGTTTCAAACATGTACTTTGACGTCAGCTTAGTAATGGATTCATCTAATGTCAAAGGTAAAGTAGCGGTATATTATTTAAAAAAGAGCAAATAAAAATTTTATAAAAAGCTTCTTAGATTTTAGATGAAAAAATATTTGATAAGCAATATAATAGTGCATTTAAAAATACTGGATTAAAGCAATATTTAGAAGAGAAGAAAATTAAAAATCTAATTCTTGTTGGGATGCAAACAGAATATTGTATAGATGTTACGTGTAAAGTTGCTTTTGAATATGGATTTAAAATTGTAATTCCAGAGGATGCAATTAGTACATATGATAATTCTTGGTTAAGTGGAAAACAATTGAATGAATATTATACGCAACGTATATGGAATCATTGCTTTGCAAATGTATTATCCACGCAAGAAATTTTGAAATCTGCTGAAAAGTTATTTATCAAATAGGAATTTTTCAGTGGGGCATTTTAGGTGAATACAAATGATTTTGAGTGTAAGCAGAAGAACAGATATTCCAAATTATTATAGTGATTGGTTTTATCGTCGATTGCAAGAGGGATTTGTTCATGTTCGTAATCCGATGAATTTTCAACAAGTGAGTAAAATTCCCATAACATCTGATGTTGTTGATTGTATTGTCTTTTGGACAAAAAATCCGGAACCAATGCTATCTAGATTGTATGAGTTAAACGGTTATCCTTATTATTTTCAATTTACGTTGAATGCTTATGGAAAAGATATTGAACCAATGCTGCCAAGTAAGGGGAAAGTTCTTATTAATACATTTAAACACTTATCAAAGATGATTGGGCGAGAAAAAGTGATTTGGCGATATGATCCAATACTTATTAATGATAAGTACACCGCAGAATATCATTTTAGGTACTTTGAAAAGTTAGCAGAAAAACTATGCAGGTTTACTGAGTGCTGCACAATAAGTTTTCTTGATTTTTATCGATGTATGAAAAAGCAAATGGAGAAATTAGGAGTCAAAATACTCAGTGAAAATGAGCAAAAAGAAATTGCTTTTACCCTTGCAGAGGTTGCTATGCGATATCAAATAAAAATGAATGTTTGTACAGAAGCATTTGATTTATCAGAGCAGAAAATAATGCCTGCGCATTGTATCGATAAAGATTTAATTGAAAGAATTACTGGATATAAATTAAAAAGTAAAAAAGATAGATACCAAAGAAAAGAATGTGGATGTATAAGTAGTATTGATATTGGTATGTACGATACTTGTATCAATAGTTGTACATATTGTTATGCAAATCATCATCAAGATATTGAAAGCAAAATGAGGTTGCATGATCCATACTCTTCATTATTATATGGTTATTTAGTAAAGGGGGATAGAGTTTCTGATCGATTAGTAAAATCTCTGCGCAACATAGATATAGAATTATTTTCGAATTAAATAAAAATATTTCTATAACGTATGATTCAAATGAAGATAGGATAATATTATATAAAATAAGGATTTTATATAATAAATGACGAGTTTTAGCGATCGTTTTGCTGAGATTAAAATGAAGTTTACCTTATTTTGATTCCGGTAGTATTAAAACTATTTTTGAAAACACTTTGTTTATGATATAATAGCGGTTATGTAAAAACGTAATTTGTTCGTGTTAGGTTTTTATTGAATCAGTATGGATATAGAAAGGGTTGAAGAGGGATTTATGGAATTATTGGATTCTTTTGTAAATAGTATCAATGATATTATATGGTCATATATTTTGATTTTTATGTTGTTGGTACTAGGTGCATATTTTTCATTTGCAACGAAATTTGTGCAAATACGAATGATTGGAGAAATGTTTCGCTTACTTACACAAGGAGTTGGCAGTAAGGTTGGAGAAAATAGAGTTTCTTCATTTCAGGCTTTTTGTATTAGTACGGCGTCACGTGTTGGTGTAGGAAATATTGCTGGGGTTGCAATAGCAATCGTTAGTGGCGGTCCGGGTGCGATTCTTTGGATGTGGATTATTGCAATGATTGGTTCGGCAACTGGTTTTATCGAAAGTACATTAGCACAAGTTTATAAGATTAATGATGGTAAGGGTGGATATCGTGGTGGTCCGGCGTATTATATTAAAAATGCACTTGGACAGCGTGGGATTGCGATATTTTTTGCCGTGCTGATTAGTATTACGTTTGGATTGATTTTTAATTCTGTACAAGCTAATACGATTACGCTTGCCGTTCAATCGGCATTTGGTATTGAGCGGATGATGATGGGGATTGGTTTGGCAATTTTAACGGCCATCGTTATTTTTGGTGGTGTTACGCGAATTGCAAAAGTAACTGAGTGGTTAGTACCGATTATGGCGAGCATTTATATTTTAGTTGCTTTGTATATTATTGTTACGAATTTATCGATGTTGCCACTTGTCTTTGAAGAGATTTTCTCAACTGCATTTAGTGCGGATGCTGCATTAGGTGGTGGACTTGGAGCTGCAATGATGGCAGGTATTAAACGCGGCCTTTTTTCTAATGAAGCTGGGATGGGGTCAGTACCGAATGCAGCAGCGACAGCAGATGTTTCTCATCCAGTGCAGCAGGGCTTGATTCAAGCTTTGGGAGTATTTGTTGATACGTTAATCGTATGCTCATCTTCCGCGTTTATTGTTTTGTTAACTGTCGATTATAATATGACAAATTTAACAGGAATTGAGTTAGTACAAGCTTCGTTAGCTTCACATATCGGTGCATTTGCACCAAGCTTATTGGCGATTTTCGTATTGTTGTTTGCCTTTAGTTCTATTATTGGAAACTATTATTATGGAGAAAGTAATATTGAATTTCTACATTCTAGCCCAATTTGGTTAATGATTTTTCGGATCGCTGTAGTGGGGATGGTTTTATTTGGTTCAGTTGCGAAGATTTCGTTGGTGTGGGATCTGGCAGATTTATTTATGGGTCTTATGGCGATTACTAATTTAATTGCTATAGCTTTTTTAGCGAAGTATGCTTTAATTGCATTGAAAGATTATACAGCGCAAAAACGTAAAGGAATAAAAGAGCCTGTTTTTGACGCGGAGATTTTACCAAGTCAAAAAGGGATAGAAGTTTGGCACGATAAAGAATAAAAAAAAATCCAAGTGGTTTAATAAGCTGCTTGGATTTTTTTATTTTGAGAGTTGATAAAGTAAACTTTCTAAAAAATAAACTTATCCACAATAAATTGTTCTTATTTACTTATATTTTGTGGATAAGTTATAGTTAATTAAATAAATTATTGGGACGCAAATATTATTACGTTGTATTTTTGAATAAATTTTGATAGTCTAAATAGAAAAGCTTAGTAATAATATGCAATGGATATACGTTATTTAGATGAATGGAGTGTAATTTGAATGAGAGATACAAAGCAGTTAATTGTAGGACTTAATTTAAAGAAACATCCAGAGGGCGGTTGGTTTTCTCGAGTATATAGTGCTCCAAAGCGTTTGCAAGATGTTGATAGAGCAATATCAGGGAGCATTTATTTTTTATTAGACCGAGAAGAAGTTTCACATTTCCATCAAATTGATTGTGACGAAATTTGGTATTACCATGAAGGCTGCGGGTTAAAGGTATATTTGATTTATCCAGATGGACGATTGCAAGAAGAGGTTTTGGGAATAGATTTTACTAAGGGAGAAAAACCAATGGTGATTATACCTAAAGGAGCTATTTTTGCTGCGGAAAATATAAAGAGGGATGAATTTACTTTAATTAGTTGTGTAACGACGCCACAATTTACTTTTGATGGATTTAAACTTTTTACACAAGATGAATTACTTAAAAAATATCCGGAGTATCGTAGCATAATAGAAAAAATGGCTTTTGCTAAAATAGCCGAATAAAAAACTCTACAAAGGATACGTCCTTTGTAGAGTTTCTATTTAAATAGATATCGTTTCTTTGTAATTGATGAGTGTAGTGTTAAATCCATTTGACTGCATTTTTTCTTGCCATTCTGCTGGATTTGCTTGTATATCTTCAAATGTATCATAATGTATTGGTATATACTGTTTAGCTTTGATTTTTTTGGCGACGATAATAGATTCATCAATGTCGGTGGTATAAATACCGCCAATTGGAAGAGCTGCAATGGCAATTGTATGTGTATCGCCAATCGTTTTCATTTCATCAAATAAATATGTGTCGCCTAGGTGATAAAGTGTTTTGCCGTTCATTGTAAGAAGTATGCCTGTCGGTGGAGCAGTATCTTTGAGATTATTTATAATATCGACTTTATCCCCATGAATTGCTGGGGTTAATTCTATTTCGCCCCAAGCAAGTTGCGTTCTTACGCCTATTTGTGCAGAAATTGTGGATACACTATGATCGCTTAGTAGAAAATGATTACATAGTTGACGGCTGGCGACGATTGGGCAATGATTATTTTTGGCAATTGTGATACTATCTCCGATATGATCATGATGTCCATGGCTTACGATGACAGCATCAACGTTTATTGATTTTGGATCAATGTCAATGAGGGGATTTTTACTTAAATATGGATCAATAATTACAGAATAATTTTTTGACTGAACAAGTAGGCTGGCATGTCCTAGATATGTAATTTTCATAAATACCTCCGTTGCGTTTTCTTTCATTGCTATTTTAGGTGATTTTGCAATAAAAAGCAAAAGAAAGTTTGAATTGGAATATAAAGGTAGCCTATAGGAGAGACACTAAAAACTGTCGCCTATAGGCTACCTTTTAATTTGAAGTATTTTTTTTAGAATATATTTTAGCTTAATATCCAAGTGACAAAATAGATTACAATTGGAATCGTAATTAAAAAAATCCCGATTAAATCTATAATAAAGCCAGTAGAAATCATTTTTGTAATAGGTACATAGCCGCTAGCATATACGATTGCATTTGGTGGAGTAGAAACTGGAAGCATAAAGCCGAGTGACGCAGATAACGCAATTGCAACGGCTACTGGTGTAGGATCAAAACCAGCAGAAAGAGCCGCTGTAATTCCAAGGGGGCCAACCATATTGGTTGCGGCTGTATGCGAAGTTAGTTCAGACATGATTAATGCAAGTAAAGAAAACACGGTAACTATCATAAGTAAATTTGGCTCGCCTAAAGAATTGGCAATGCCATCGCCAATCCATTTTGATAAGCCTGTCGTGTACATCATGTGCCCTAAGGATAAGCCACCACCAAAAAGAATAAGTGTGCCCCATTCAATTCCATCTACAGCGTCTTTCCATTTTAATGTGAACGTGCGCTTTTCCCAATTTACAGGGAGAAGAAAAAGCAATAATGCGGCAAGCATTGCGACAATTGATTCAGGCAATAGTTGATCGTACAGTTTTAATACAGGAGAATCACTACCTAAAAATATATTAAGAATCCCAGGAAATATCCAGAGACAGACAGCTAGTCCAAAAGCAAATGCCGTATTTTTTTGCCCTTGTGTCCAACTGCCCAGTTCTTGTACTTTTTTATCAATCAGTTCTTTTGCACCATTGATAGAGGAAACGTCAGCTGGAAATAGCTTTTTTAAAAGCAGATAAGTGATAATAAAATAAAAAATCATTGCAATGGAGCCCCATGTCATCCATTCAAAAAAAGAAATCTTGATATTCGCCATTTGATCAAGAAATCCTAACATAATTAAATTTGGTGGAGTACCAATTGGTGTTAAAACCCCACCGATAGACGCCGCATATGCGGTCATTAGCATCAATCCAGTAGCATATTTGTATTCGTGCAAATGAATATTCCTTCCATTAGCGGCAAACATATCTTTGATTGCGGTTAATAAACCTAAGGCAATCGGCATCATCATAGCTGCTGTTGCGGTGTTGCTTACCCAACCGGAACAGAGCATAGAGGCAATTCCAATTGCCAAAAATATTCTTGTTGGACTTGAGCCAACCCATTTCATTGACAAAAGTCCAAAAGCGAACCTTTTATCTAATCCATGAACCATCATTGCTTTAGCGAGGATAAAACCCCCCATAAACAAGAAAATAATTGGATTTGCGAAAGGGGCAAATCCATCTTTTACAGAAATAACACCAAAAATAACTGCTAAAGTTGGTCCTAATAAAGAGGTAACTGCGATGGGGACAGGCTCAGTAATCCACCATAAAGAAACTAAGGTCATAATTGCAAGGAGTTTATGGGCCGACAATGTTAACCCTGGTATCGGTAAGAAAAAAATAATAAGTGCGAATAGAGGAGCGATAAATAAGCCTAAAGTATGACGTTTGCGATCAAAGCTATGTTCAAAGCTTTGAGATTTTTTATTTGTGGATGATGGCAATCGTTTCACCTCATTATAATGGTATTTTTAACTATATCACCATATTGTAGCAAAATTTTCTATAAATTTCAAATAAATTCAAAATAAAAAATATCCTATCTATTTAGCATAACGAAATAGATAGGATATTTCTATTCATTGGTTTATGATTCAATTATCGTACTTTCCGTGGAGCCTGCAAGCTTTTGCTCTAAGTCTGAAAAGCGTTTCATAATTTCATCATATGTATCGTTACAGATTTGAGGTAAAGATGATTTTGTCACGGAATTAAAAGTTGTACCAGCTTGTTTAAATCCTGCTTCAACGGCTGATTTCATGGTTGCGAGCCTTTCTGGATCGCCGTTTGCAATTTTTTCAGCTAAAGAAAAGATCCGAGTGGCCACAGCATCCACTGAGTAATTACCGCCTTCTGCTATTGCAGAAGCAGCTTCTTCTGGAGTTGTTCCAATGGATGGAAGATTGAATTCGCTAGCGTCTATAAATACACCATTAAAATTCAGTTGTACACCATTTTGATATTCTTGATTATGGCTTTGCAGAATGTTTTGCATCATAGATTGCAACATTTGTTGTTGTGAGGTTGCTTGATATTCTTGCAGTGCTCGTGTTTGCTCACTGCTTAATCCTTTAGGACGGTCATAAGTAACTTTTTCTGTAGATTTGCCAAGCGCAACAATTGTATCAGTATCCTTTTGATTATCTTTACTTGTTAATTTTTGAGTTGTTTCTTTTGCTGCTTGGGTATAAGATTGATTTACATATGTGTTTTGTATTGATGATGATATTTCCATTTGGTTTCCCTCCTTAGAAAAAATATATCCTTATACAAAATATATCGTATTTTTTAGAAAAAAAATAAGTGGTGAATGACGTAGCTGGCAGGATTACTGAAAATTAAAGACAAGGTATAATAAAAGTAAAATTTCTGAAAGCGGGAAGTTGAGATGAGATATTTTTCTTATGATAAAAATAATTATGGTGAATTTATTTTCGTGGAGGATGGAGTGGGCATTAGTCAACTTGAATTGAAAAAAGATTGCTTTTCATACGGGGAGATGGTAGAGAAAGAAACAGCTTTATTAGCACAGGCGAAATTAGAAGTAAGGGAATTTTTTATAGGAAAGCGAAAAAATTTTACTGTTCCCCTCAGCTTACACGGTACAGATTTTCAAATGAAGGTGTGGCAGAAACTTAGAGAAATTCCTTATGGACAAACCTACACTTATGGACAGCTGGCAACTTCAATCGGCAATCCAAAAGCTGCAAGGGCTGTAGGAATGGCAAACAATCGTAATCCTATTTTGTTTATGGTTCCTTGCCATCGAGTGATCGGAAGTACTGGTGCATTGACCGGCTATGCAGCAGGTCTGGATTTAAAAGCGAAATTATTGCAAATGGAAAAAGAATTTAAATAAACTATATAAAGTTTACAAATTTACAAAAACATTTAGACGTTATGTTTGATTTATTATATAATAAAATATGTATGTATTTTGACGAGAAATACAAATGAATGGAATAGTATAAGGATAAATTTATCTAAAGCTAATATTTTATCCTTAAAATATTAGCTTTAGATAATGGAATGAGAGGATTCTATTTCGATGAAGAAAAAAGTAATTTTATTAGGAAATGAAGCGATTGCCCGTGGGGCGTATGAAGCTGGTGTTAAGGTATCGGCAGCTTATCCGGGGACACCAAGCACAGAAATTAGTGAAAGCATTGCAAAGTATGATGAAATTTACGCGGAATGGTCGCCAAACGAAAAAGTTGCCGCAGAAGTGGCGATGGGAGCATCGATTGCAGGTGTGCGTGCATTGGCATCAATGAAACAAGTTGGACTAAATGTAGCGGCAGATCCACTCTATACGTTTTCTTATATGGGAGTCAATGGTGGAATGGTACTTGCAGTTGCCGATGATCCTGGTTTATATAGTTCACAAAATGAACAGGATACAAGAGCAGTTGCAAGAGCTGCTCACGTACCGGTACTTGAACCGTCAGATAGCCAAGAAGCGAAAGACTTTGTCAAATTTGCTTATGAATTAAGCGAAAAATATGATACGCCTGTGATTGTACGAACAACGACTAGATTGTCTCATTCACAAGGAATTGTTGAATTATGTGAGCGCGAGGATGTTTCCGATAAGGAATATGTACGTGACATCAAGAAAAATGTAATGATTCCAGGGCATGCAAAATTTCGTCATCCAGTAGTGGAGGAGAGAGATAAACGCCTTGCGGAAGATGGGGCGGATTTTCCTGTGAATTGTGTAGAAATGAACGATTCGAAAATTGGCATTATCACGAGTGGGATTCCGTATCAATATGTAAAAGAAGCTTTACCGACAGCTTCTGTATTAAAACTTGGAATTGTGAATCCACTCCCGCGTCCATTAATTGAAGCTTTTGCTGCAAAAGTAGATACGCTTTATGTCGTAGAAGAATTAGATCCTGTGATTGAAGAACAAGTGAAATCATGGGGGATAGAAGTTATTGGTAAAGAGATTTTTACTTTACAAGGTGAATATAGTGCAAATATGATTCGTCAAGCGATTGCAAAAGAAGAGTTACCGTTAGAAAATCCAGCGACGGTATCGCCGCGTCCACCGGTATTATGTCCGGGATGTCCGCATCGTAGTGTGTTCACGGTATTAAATAAATTAAAAATACATGCGGCAGGTGATATTGGTTGTTATACGCTGGGCGCACTGGCACCTCTTAATGTAATTGATGAATTTATTTGCATGGGTGCAAGTATTAGTACAATGCATGGAATAGAAAAAGGCAGAGGTAAAGAGTTTGCAAAAGATTGGGTTGCCGTTATCGGTGATTCAACGTTTTTACATACAGGGATCAATTCTTTAATGAATATGGTTTATAATAAAGCGACAGGTACGGTAATTATTCTTGATAATTCTACAACGGGAATGACGGGGCATCAAGATCATCCTGCAACAGGTAAAACACTAAAAGGTGAAACGACGTATATGATGAATCTTATGGCGTTGTGTAAAGCGATGGGCATCCCAAATGTTATGGAAATTGATGCATTTGATCTGGATGCGATGACAGTAGCAGTAAAAGAAGCTGTAGTAAAAGATGAAATTACGGTTATTATAGCGAAGTCGCCTTGTGTACTATTAGATAAACGCAAACGCATACCGTATATTGCCCTTGCGGATAAATGTCGTAAATGTGGAATGTGTTTAAAACCGGGCTGTCCGGCGATGTCAAAGAACGCAGATGGCACAATTCATATTGATGATACACTTTGTACTGGCTGTGGTCTGTGTCAGGATTTATGTAAATTTTCAGCGATCCGGAAAGCAGGTGAATAATTGATGTCAGTAAAAAATATTATTATTGCCGGCGTTGGCGGGCAGGGGACTTTATTAACAAGTCGTATCTTAGGTGGTTTGGCATTAGAAGCTGGCTATGATGTAAAATTATCAGAAGTTCATGGTATGGCGCAACGCGGCGGTAGTGTTGTTACCTATGTGCGATATGGTCAGGAAGTTGCTGAACCAATTGTTGAAGAAGGTATGGCGGATATTTTGATTGCGTTTGAACGTTTAGAAGCAATGCGCTTCGCCCATTTCTTGAAAAAAGATGGTGTAATTATCGCCAACGATCAACGGATTGATCCAATGCCAGTTCTATTAGGAATGGACGAGTATCCTAAAAATATTTTTGAGCAGTTAGAAAAAAAATATCAAGTTTATGCAATTGATGCTGGCTTGGAAGCAAAAAAATTAGGTAATCCAAAGGTATCCAATATGATTGTCCTTGGGATTGCTGCAAAGAATATGAACTTCAGCAAAGCACAGTGGTATGATATTATTGAAAAAATTGTACCGCCGAAAACAGTGGAGTTAAATAAAAAAGCCTTTGATATCGGCTATGAATTCAGTAAATAATGAAGTAGAGGGATGAAAAACATGATTTGGAATGAAGCAAAAGAATGCATGAGCCGTGACCAGTTGAAGGTATTGCAAAGTGCAAGACTAGTGAAAATGGTGGATCGTGTATATCGTCAAGTACCGTTTTATCGTCGTAAGATGCAAGAGTTAGGAATCGAGCCTGGCGATATTCAAAGCATTGAAGATTTAGATAAACTTCCATTTACAACGAAAGATGATTTAAGGGGAAATTATCCGTTTGGATTAGTTGCAGTACCGCGTTCACAAGTTGCCCGTATTCATGCGTCATCAGGTACGACGGGCAAAGCAACAGTTGTTGCCTATACTCGTCGCGATATTGACATATGGTCAGAATGCGTAGCTAGAGTTTTAACTATGGCAAATATTACAGCAGAAGATATGGTGCACGTTGCTTATGGTTATGGCATTTTTACAGGTGGACTAGGTCTTCATTACGGTGTTGAATACCTTGGGGGAACGGCACTTCCTATGTCTTCCGGCAATACGAAAAAGCAAATTACAATGATGGAAGATTTCGGAGCTACAGCTCTTGCATGTACACCTTCGTATGCGGTACATTTAGCAGAAGCATTAGAGGAAGCTGGGAAGATTGATAAAATAAAATTGAAATCAGCCATTTTAGGCGCTGAACCTTGGACAGAAAATATGCGTCTTCAATTGGAAAATAAACTAGGAATTAATGCTTTTGATATTTATGGGCTTAGTGAAATTATGGGACCTGGTGTTGCAGGCGACTGTATTTATCATAAAGGACTTCATGTGTGTGAAGATCATTTTGTACCTGAGATTATTGACCCGAACACATTAAAACCGGTAGCGGAAGGTGAAACGGGTGAGCTTGTATTCACTACGGTTACAAAAGAAGCATTGCCACTCTTTAGATATCGAACGAAGGATTTAACGAGCATTTCTTATGAAAAATGTGAATGTGGCAGAACGTCAGCGCGCATTTCACGCTTCAAAGGACGTTCAGATGATATGCTGATCATTCGTGGCATTAATGTGTTCCCTTCACAAGTGGAAAGTGCATTGCTTGAAGTAGATGGAATTTTACCGCAGTATATGTTAATCGTCGATCGTGTAGATAATCTTGATACATTAGAAGTACAGGTAGAAGTAGAAGATCGTTTCTTCTCCGATGAAATCAGACATTTAGATGCATTGACAAAAAAGATCAGCGGCGTATTAAAAAGCGCACTGAACATCGTTGCGAAAGTAAAATTGGTGGAACCGAAAACATTAACACGTAGCGAAGGTAAAGCAAAACGCGTAATCGACAAGAGACATTTATACTAAGAGAGGGGTGGAGTTCTTATGTTTATTAAACAAGTGTCGGTTTTTATTGAAAATCGTGCGGGAAGGTTGGCTGATTTATTAGAGATTCTAGCAAGAAATAACGTGAATTTAATCGCGCTTAGCTTGGCTGATACAGCGGAATACGGAATGATGCGAATGGTTGTGTCCGATGCTGAGGCTGCAATCAAGGCGCTGAAGGCAGAAGGAATGTCGGCAATGCTTACGGATGTCATTTGTGTTCGCATTGATCATGCGGCAGGCTCTCTACATAAGGCGATGAAGGACATCATTACGGAAGTTGGTATTGAATATATGTATGCGTTTTCGATTGGCAAAGAAGCATTGAATGTTATCAAGTTCTCTGAGCCGGAAAAAGCTGCCGAGTTGATTAAAAAAAATAATATCGGTATTTGGAATGCTGGAGATATTGAAAATATCTAAATAAACATAAAAAAGTGCAGTTCGAAATGAACTGCACTTTTTATGTTTAGGATTAGACTTCCATAATGATTGGTAGAATCATCGGACGGCGTCCTGTTTTTTCATATAAATATTTTCCTAGTGCTTCACGAATTTGTTGTTTTAATGTTGCCCATTCCATAATATTGTTTCCCAAACAATTTTCAAGGGCGGTTTGCACTCTAAATTGTGCTTCATTCATGAGTTCTTCTGAATCACGAACATAGACAAATCCACGTGATACTAAGTCCGGACCGGCAAGAATGATATTTCCTTCTTTTTGCAAAGTAACAACGACGATAACGACGCCTTCTTGAGAGAATTGTTGACGATCACGTAAAACGATATTGCCGACATCGCCAACACCAAGACCATCGACAAATACTTTACCAGATGGAACTTTTCCGTTAATTTTCGCGCTGTCTGACGTAAATTCAAATACGCAACCATTTTCACCGATTAAAATATTTTCTTTAGGAATTCCTAAACGTTCAGCGATTTTACCATGTTGTTTTAACATACGATATTCGCCGTGAACTGGGATAAAGAATTTTGGACGAACAAGGTTAAGCATTAATTTCAATTCTTCTTGGCTGGCATGTCCAGAAACGTGAATGCCCGAAATTTTTTCGTATACGACATGTGCACCTAAGCGAAGTAAGTTATCAATTGTTTTTGATACGGATGTTTCGTTGCCTGGAATTGGTGTTGCTGCAATAAGAACGGTGTCACCAGGATTTACTGAAACGGTACGATGATTATTTGTAGCCATACGGCTAAGACCGGACATCGGTTCACCTTGGCTGCCGGTTGTTAAAATTAAAACCTGATCTTCGCGATAATTATTCATTTCTTCCGGTTCAATTAAGGTGCCTTCCGGCATTTCTAAATAGCCGAGTTGTGTAGCGATATTCACAACATTTACCATACTGCGTCCGAAAATAATAACTTTACGTTTATATTTGCAAGCGGAATGAATTGCCTGTTGTATTCGCGATACATTAGATGCGAAGGTTGCAAGTATGATACGTCCGCGTGATTGTTGGAATGCATCATCAAGGGTGAGGGATACTTCCATTTCAGAACCAGTATATCCTGGACGTTCAGCATTTGTACTATCTGACATTAGCAGTAAAACACCTTTATTTCCAAGTTCAGCAAATTTATGAATATCAATTAACTTACCGTCGACAGGTGTTTGGTCAATTTTAAAGTCCCCCGTATGGACAACTGTACCGACTGGAGTATTGAAATAGATGCCGCAAGCATCTGGAATGGAATGGCTGCCTTGAATAAATCCGACTTTAAATATTCCTAGCTGAATGATATCACCAGCTTGTACTGGAACAAGTTTGCAAGCCCCGACATTATTTTCTTTTAAACGACCTTCTACTAAGCCAAGTGCTAACCTTGTTCCATATACAGGAACATTGATTTCTCTGAGTAAGTAGGATAATGAACCAATATGATCTTCGTGTCCATGTGTCAAGACAACTCCACGAACTTTATCGATATTGTTTTTTAGATACGTTATATCAGGAATTACTAAATCAATTCCATACATATCATCATCTGGGAATGCTAGACCGGCATCTAAAATGACGATATCGTCACCATATTGAAACACGGTCATGTTTTTCCCTATTTCCCCCAATCCTCCTAGGGGAATTACTAATAATTTGTTTTGATCTTCCAAGAATAGTACCTCCAATATTTTGATATTTATCTGATGAGCATTCTTTCATTTAATAGCTCATTTAAGACTAAAAGTTTAATTCATGATGCTTATTATTTTTTATCAATATAAATAAAGTAAGACTTAATTCAAGTGAAGTTCTAACTTCCTTGAATCTTAATCGCACTTGTCTCAGGAACAATCTACTCTTACTCCCGATTATAGAAGTTGGGAGCCTTAAAACAGACTAGTTACCAGATAAAGCAAACGAATAGATTTTATCCTACTAATCAAACTTTCCTACATAATAAAAATCCGCTCAAAATCATTATCTTGATTGTATCATAGTTATGGCTAGAAATTCAAATGAAAAGCATAAATTATTTATATTTTTCTAAAATTAAAGTGAATTCCCTTAATTTTTATATTTATCTAGAAATAAATAGTTTTACCTAATTTTAAAACTGATTTCCTAAATTCTTTTATTTTCCACGAAGAAAAAAAATGATATGATATAAATAAGAAAATAAAATTTAGAGAAAATGACTGTGGTGAAAGTTATGAGGGAAAAAAATTCTTTTTTAATCGCAAAAATTATGCTTTTAGTTTTCTTATTAAGTAATTATAGTGTCGCATTGTGTTCAGAGCTCAATGGTGAATGGAAATACCATGAAGGCGATTCATTTGTAGCAGAAGACAAAGCAGAATTATGGCTTCAATCTGCAATCGCGAATGATCATGAATGGAAATCTTTTGACTTTCCTCAACAACCTCCGCTGTCTGTAAATACGAATGTCGTATGGTTAACGACTACTTTGCCAAAAGGCCAGTATATTCGCCCCTTATTATTTTTTACGACAACTGAACAATCTTTTCGTGTTTATTTAGATAAAAAAATGATTTATCAATATGGAGATATCCAATATAAACGCTTTTCTTATGGAATGAGTTGGCATATGGTCGCGTTGCCAGAAAAATATGAAGGAAAAAATTTAACATTTCAAATGTATTCAAATTATCCTGATCGTTTGGGGATTTTTGATAGAATGATGTTGGATGATAGCGTTCGTCAGACAATAAGGCTATTTCAATACGATGCTATGTATGTCGTTGCTTTTCCGGTAACAATTTTTATGATTTTAATTATGATATGTTACTACCTTAGTATGCATAAACATTATAGATTACATGTATATGCGATGATATTTTTCTCATTTTTTGCATTATGGCTCGTCGCGGCATCAAATACAAAACTACTTTTTCTTAATTTTCCAGTGATATGGTGGTATTTACTACTTCTTTCTGTCTATAGTATGCCCGTTTTTTTAAATTTAACAGTCTATGAAGTTATTGAAGAGAGTGAAAAGAAAAAAATAAAATTTGTTGTAGCATATTACATAACTTTAGCTCTAATTGCTCTTATAGGTGAGTGTATTGGATTAAGTACGATGAATTACTTATTATCGCCATTTTATATTAGCGGCGGGATTGTGCAAACCTATGTAGCATATCAATTGGCGGTATCGGCTTATCGGGGAAACGAAGACAGCAAAGCGTTACTTATTGGATTAATGGGATTACCATTAGCTGCTTTGTATGATGGTTTAGGTGCCCATTTTAGAATTGTTCCCTGGGTTACGCATGTAACGCCTTTAGGGATTTTTGCATTTGCATTTTTTATTTTGAGAATCCTTAGCTACAATGTAAGAAAAGAACAAGAATTAGCTGATTTAGCTTTAAATCTACAAGATGAAATTGCTGTTGTTACACGAAAATCGCAAATTGATGATTTAACGAAATGTTATAATCGTAATAAATTTAACGAAGCGTTAGAGAAAGAAGTTGCCCTCAGCAGTCATAATACATCTCCATTGTCTATGCTTATGATAGATATAGATCTTTTTAAAAGAATTAATGATACTTATGGACATGATGTAGGCGATGAAGTACTGATTAGATTTACTGAGGTTATTCGAACTAAGCTGGATAAACGACATATTTTTATTCGTTATGGGGGAGAAGAGTTCATTATTTTATGCCGAGATTCGGATAAGGTGGAAGCTTCCCAGCTAGCTGAATTAATAAGAAGAACAGTTGAGGACACTATATTGCTTGAAAATGAAAAGATTACGTGTAGTATAGGTGTAAGCCAATGGCGTAATACGGGAACGAATAGTGGTAATTTCCTAAAGAGGTCAGATTTAGCATTATATGCCGCGAAAAATCGCGGAAGAAACAAAGTTATTGTTGAAGATCAAATATAAGATACAAAGGTTGCTCTTATTTTATAATAAACAAAATTAAAAAAATTTTTATGTAAAAAGTACAAAAAAATTTTTGAACTGTAGAAAAGTACAATAGATGAAAAAAATTTGGGGAAAATATGTCGAATTTTGAGAGGGGAGAAGAGGAAAGAAGAGAATATAAATAAAGTAACATATTTATATTTTCATTAGACTAAGGAGGATAGATTAATTTATTTGCAAGACGATGAATTAAAAGGAGGATAAAAATGTCAATTAAAGCAAAGTTAATTACTAGTTTTACAGTATTAGTCTGTTTACTTATTGGGTTAGGTTCATTTGCAAACTATTCATTATCAGAAGTGAATAGTAAAACCGTTGAAATTACTGATAGTTGGATGGAAGGAACACGCATATTAAATAATATTGGCACAAATTTAGATAAAATACGCAGAGAAGAACTAAATCATTTGATTGAACGAGATATAAATAAAATGACAGCGATTGAAAAAGATATTGAAAAAGATGTTTTGTCTGTCAATAATGAATTTGAAGAGTATAGAAAATTGATAGATAATATTGAGTATAATAGCCAAGAAGAAAAAGAGAAAGATATAGCAGCTATCAATGAAATTGAAAAATTATATCAAGATTATTATGGGATTTCTAAAGAGGTAATAAAGTTTAGTCGAGCTGGTGATCAAATTCAAGCTGGTGATTTGGTAAGGGGGCGTTCATTTGAGGTATATGCTGACTTAGCAAATAAAGTACAGGGATTAATATCATTTAATAATGATGGTGCAAAAGCCGCAAAACTGGAAAGTAACGAAATTTATAAATCGAATAGTTTATATTCAAATATTATTATGGTAGCTGCATTTATTATTGCGGTTGCAGTTGCTTATTTTATGGTTCGGGATATTAGAAAATCTATTCTGGAGCTTATGCGAGTTTCAGAGGCAGTGAGTAAAGGCGACTTAAATGTACAGGCAGAAGTGTATTCTAATGATGAATTAGGAAAATTATCTACTGAATATAATGGTATGATTGGCAGCATTAAGGCGCTGATTTCACAAATTCAAAAGACCTCTAGTCAGGTGGCAGCCGCATCAGAAGAATTGACAGCTAGTGCGGATCAGTCAGCTCAAGTTACTCAACAAATAGCACAATCTATTACGCATGTATCTGAATTCTCAGAAAATCAAGTAGATGCGGTAAATGTGACGACTGATGTCGTGCAACAAATGTCGGCAGGAATAGAAGAAACCTCTGCAACAATTAGTATGACAGCTGATCAAACTAGCGAAGCGGTAAAGGCAGCACAAGACGGCAATGAATCTATTAAAAATGCTGTAATGCAGATGAATAATATTGAGATGACTGTAAGTCGTTCAGCACAGGTTGTTACTAAACTTGGGGAAAATTCCAAAGAAATTGGACAGATTGTAGAAACGATATCAGGGATCGCAGGGCAGACAAATCTTCTGGCTTTAAATGCGGCAATCGAAGCAGCGCGTGCAGGTGAACAAGGAAAAGGTTTTGCTGTAGTTGCAGAAGAGGTTAGAAAGCTTGCAGAACAATCGAAAGCAGCAGCAGAACGTATTGCAAATTTAATTGAAGGCATTCAAAAAGATACAGAAGAAGCAGTCGTTGTAATGAATGAAGGAACTGCTGAAGTTAAAGTTGGAGCTGAAGTTGTTAGTGCGGCAGGTAGTGCTTTTGAAAAAATATTAGAAATGGTTAATCATGTGAATCGTCAGTCGAAGGAAATTGCAACGACGATGGAAGAAATGGCAAATGGAACACAGCATATTGTTACTTCTGTAGAAGATATAGATAAATCATGTAAGAAGATGTCTGATGAAACGCAGACTGTATCTGCATCGACTGAAGAGCAGTCAGCGGCTATGCAAGAAATTGCCTCTGCAAGTCGAAGTCTAGCAGTTCTCGCGCAAGAATTAAATGAGGAAAGTGCTAAATTTAAGTTATAAAAACTACTTTTAAATAAACCATAACGCATAATATTTTTGCGTTATGGTTTATTTTATCTGATAACTTACCCATTAGATAAATGTAACGAGGATTTGAATAACGCCAAAAATCCTACCATTTATTGCCCTGGAGAAGGATTTATGATATTTTAAAGGTAAGATTAGTTTAAATCTGTAAAAGAGGTGAAGAGAAGTGTTACAAAAAGTCGTTTTAATTTTTGCTGGAATATTTCTATTTATGATAGGAACATGTTTTGCCGAGTTGTCACAAGATCAAAAATTTAATGTGAATTATACTGGGATTAATGGAGAAAAACTGTCTTTTGATCATGAAGAAGGATCTTCGCAAATTGTTGTAAAAAACAAATCTACAAAAAGCAAGCCAATTGATATTATTTTGAAGTTAAAGAATTCTCCGGATACAATTCATGACAAGCGGATTTTGACACTGCGTCGCATCGATGTTGCCGGTAAATCTTTTTGGTATGTGAAAAGCAGTTGGAGTGGAAAAGAGGCAGTTTCAATTAATACGCAATTTTGGTTAATTGGAGAATGTAATGGGAAAATTGTTCCCTATGCAACTGAGAAAATATTTGGTGATGTTGATACATATGATTCTATTTATATTATGCCTGCACAAGCTTATCGAAAACAAACGGCAAATGGTGTATTTAACCCAGAACCGGTGCTTGTTGTCGAAAAACATTTAGCAAACGATTATTTAAAAATGGAAACAGCGATTATTTATTGGGATGAAGACGCACAATGGTTCTCATATACGGGAAAATATTTATATCCATATCCCGTATATGTAGATGGAAAAGAAATATAATAAAAAAGTTATTTCTTCATAATTAATTGGAGAAATAACTTTTTTTGTGACAATTTTATGAAAATTACAACTTCTTTTACTTCTAAAATTTAAATAAATGAAATGCTTGTATTTCATTTATGAGTGTGCTATTATCCATTTGTGGCAGGTAGTAGATAACATCCTTGTTGGAGTTGTACTGTGGCTTGCTAGAAATTATATTCATAAATTAAAAGAAAATTTACCCGCTTAGATCTATAGTAGACTGAGACGGAAGGCGAATTTTTTATAGGATAACTATGCCTTTCGGAGTCTGCCGAAAGGCTTTTTTATTTGCCTGAAGCAGCAAAAATCTCGAAACTCCAATTGAGGTCTGCGGTGTTGGAGGATGGAAAATGGCAAAAATAACGGTAGCAACATTAAAGGAAAGAAAGCAAAGGAAAACACCAATTACAATGCTTACTTCCTATGATTATGCGATGGCAAGAATGGTTGATAATGCTGGCATAGATATGATATTAGTAGGCGACTCTTTAGGAAATGTTGTATTAGGGTATGAATCGACGATTCCTGTAACTGTTGATGATATGATTCATCATGCAAAAGCAGTATGCCGTGGGGTAAATCAGGCGATGGTGGTTGTTGATATGCCATTTATGTCATATCAAATAAGTGTTGTAGATGCACTGCGTAATGCTGGTCGCATCATGAAGGAATCTGGTGCACAAGCGGTAAAAGTTGAAGGTGGAAAAGAAATTATTGAAGTAGTGCGAGCAATGGTTGACGCGGGGATTCCTGTCGTTGGACACTTAGGGCTTACACCGCAATCTATTCATCAATTGGGTGGATTTAAAGTACAGGGAAAAGATATGGAAACAGCACAGAAGATGATTGATGATGCTAAATTGCTTGAGGATGCTGGTGTGTGCGCTTTGGTTCTTGAATGCGTCCCAGAAAAATTGGCACAGAAGATTACAGATACAATTCATGTACCGACGATTGGAATTGGTGCTGGTAATGTCTGTGATGGTCAGGTTTTGGTAGTGAATGATATGCTTGGTATGTATAGTGACTTTACACCGAAATTTGTTAAAAAGTTTGCTGATTTGAGTAAATTAATGCAAGAAGCAATTGAGGAATATAAACAAGAAGTTATAAATCGCGAGTTTCCTGCAAAGGAGCATACGTTTACAATATCGGATGAGGTTTTAGAAAAATTGTATTAATTGCGAGGTTAAATAAATGAAAATTAAAGTGTTAACTACGGTAGCAGAAGTTAAATCATTTGTTAGAGCAGTGAAAAAAGCAGGAAAAACGATTGGGTTAGTTCCGACAATGGGAGCGCTACATGAGGGACATTTAACGTTAATGCGTCATGCGAAAAAAAATGCGGATGTTGTTATTGCAAGTGTATTTGTAAATCCGACACAATTTGGTCCGAATGAAGATTTTGATGCATATCCGCGTGAATTTTCCCGTGATTGTGAAAAACTAGACTCCGTTGGTGTTGATGCGGTTTTCCATCCGAGTGCAGAAGAAATGTATCCAAAGGGATATACAGCTTATGTAACTGTAGATGGAGATATTACAAATAAATTATGCGGTGCAAAGCGTCCAGGACATTTTCGTGGTGTAGCAACAGTTGTTACAAAACTATTTAATATTACGGAGGCTGACAAAGCTTTCTTTGGACAAAAAGATGCACAACAAGTCGTTGTGATTAAAAGGTTTGTGCGTGACTTAAATATGAATGTTGAAGTGAATATGGTGCCGATTGTTCGCGCCGAAGATGGTTTAGCGCTTAGTTCGCGAAATAAATATTTATCCGATAAAGAAAAAAAAGCCGCTCTCGTTTTATCGCAAAGTTTGAAAGAAGCACAAAAAGCTTTTAAAAGCGGCAAAAAATCCGTAACGGAATTGAAAGCGTTAATAACGGAAAAAATTCAAGCAGAACCGTTAGCACAAATTGATTATATAGATATTTATACTTTCCCTGACTTAGAAGAATGTGAAATGATAGTGAAAGAAGCGCTGGTTGCATTAGCAGTTAAGTTCGGTACAACTCGCTTAATTGACAATACAATCCTAGGAGGAGAATAATGTTACTTAATTTATTGAAGTCAAAAATTCATTGTGCAACTGTTACAGAGGCAAATTTAAAATATATGGGCAGTATTACAATTGATGAAACGCTAATGAAAGCGGCAAACATATTACCAAATGAACGTGTACAAGTGGTGAATAATAATAATGGAGCCAGGCTTGAAACTTATGTTATTCCAGGTAAAGCCGATTCAGGTGTCATTTGTTTAAATGGATCAGCAGCAAGACTTGTGCAACCAGAGGATGTTGTTATTATTATGGCGTATGCTTGGATGGAAGAAAAAGAAGCGCAAGAATATCAACCGATCGTCGTTATGGTAGATGAGAAGAATAAAATGCGTGAAATACGTAGTAAAGAAAAAGAACGTCAAATAGATAAACAGAGTTCTTAACTCCATCTGAATTTTAGAAATCGTTATCCAAAGATAAAAAAAGCGAACAAATTCAAATTTAGAATTTGTTCGCTTTTTTATTTGATAGCTAGGACAATAATGGTTTAAAATTTTACCTTACTCCTAGTCTATTTTATATAATATGAATTAAATTAACTTGTTTGCTAGTAGAACACCCTTTATGCTATTTGCACTGAAATGTAATTTTTCTAATTCGTCAGTTGGAAGGTTGACTTCAAAACGACGTTCAATACCGTTTTCGCTAATTAATGAAGGAAGACTTAATGCAACCTTTGTTAAACCGTACTCACCCATTAATGGCGTAGATACAGGAAGGATACTTCTCTCATTGCCTAAAACTGCCTTTGCGAGTCGACAAGCCCCCATCGCAATACCTGTATTAGTATAGCCTTTGCAATTGAGAACGTCGTAAGCAACTTGAACAACTGATTTTGCAACTTCCTGACGGTCGAGTGATTCCGATTTCTTAAAAAATTTATCAAGTTGATCAGCCGGAATTCCACCAATATTAAGTAAACTCCAAGCGGGAAATGCTGAATTTCCATGCTCCCCTAACATATACCCTTGTACATCTTTAGCATCTACGTTATAGTGATTTGCAATAATGCGTTTAAACCGTAATGTTTCTAATGTTGTACCTGTTCCAAATAAACGATTCTCTGGATAGTCAAAACATTTGGCTGCGCAATAAGTTGTAACATCTAATGGATTTGTAATCATGATGATTACAGCATCTTTTGTATAGTGGGTAATTTGTGGCATAATGTCATGAATTACGGCGATGTTGCGCTCTGCAAGTACAAGTCTGTCTAAATTTTCTCCAGGCATTATACTTGGCCCAGCAGCGATAATAATAACGCCTGCATCTTTACATTCTGAATAATCGCCAATGTGGACATTGATGTTTTGGCTATAGTTACAAGGTGTAGCGTGACTTGCATCAAGTGCTTCACCAAAGGCTTTTTTTTCATCCGTATCAATTAAAACAATTTCATTTGCTAATTGAAAAGCAATTGCTCTATTCAAAACGGCAGAGCCAACATGACCAACGCCGATAATTACCAGTTTACTTTTAAGAAATTTCATAAAGAACAACTCCTTAGATCAATCTTATCAATCAATGAAATTAAGTTTACAACTTTACAATAAATGAGTCAATAAAAAACAGAGGAAAATCCTCTGTTAAAAATACTTATTAATTAAGCGTATTAACGCAATTTGTGCTTGTCTTATTTCTTCGAGATTATTTATATTTGATATTGTTTCTAATCTTTGTTCAAATAAATGTACAATATTATTATGGTGGGCAAAAAGTAGGTTATAGCCCTCGGAAGTAATGGATATATTTACACTACGGCGATCATTTTTATCTTGTTCACGCGTGATATATCCAGACTTATGTAATTTGTCAATAATAGGAGACATTTGCTGCTTGGAAATTTTCAACTTACATGATAATTCACCAATCGTTTGTGTACCGTTATTACCGAGGCAGATCAGCGTTCCAAAATGGTTTAATGGCAAAGGAATCGAAAGAGGTTGAATAAATTTTTGATGAAAAATAGTAAGTAAATGTGAGAAATTTTCTGCAATTTCTTTATTTCTAGCAGTCGACATTGGTATAAGCTCCATTCTGTTTTTTAATGAAAATCCATTGACAAAATTATAGTATTACTATACTATAGAATCCGTGAATAGTAAATAGTTATTTACTATTGTAAAGGGGAAAACCTAAAATTTGCGGTGATTTTCATAAACTTTTAAATGAACAGTCATGAAATTGTTGTAGGTTTTAAATAGTAAAGGGAGGTAGAGGAAAATAGTATTTTCAAGAAAAAAAATGAAAGCCTGTTGCTTAAGCTTGGTTGCTGTATTTGCGCTTTCGGCTGTTTTAGGGTGTGGCAGTACGAAACAAGCATCACAAAGCGAACAACCAGTTAAAGTAAAAGCTGTTCAGGTCATTCAAAAAGATACACCGATGACTTCTGAATATGCTGGGCAAATTCAGGCAAAAAATGAAATTAAAATTCAAGCAAGAGTATCTGGCAATATTATTGAAAAGCTAGTCAATGGTGGGGATAGTGTACATAAAGGGCAACCTTTATTTAGAATAGACCCTCGTCAATATGAAAGTGCATTAAATTCTGCACAAGCAAGTTTAGCACAGGCAGAAGCGAATTTGAGTAATGCACGACTAGATACAGACCGCTATCGTCAATTGGCGGCCGCTGATGCAATTGCAGAGCAAACTTTAAATACACAACAATCTGTAGAAGAACAAAATGCAGCTGTTGTAGAATTTAATCGTGCAAATGTGCAAAAAGCAGCGGATGACCTTGCAGATACAGTAATTGTTTCTCCAATTGATGGTCGTATGGACGTTAACGATTTAAGTGTTGGTACGTATGTTACAGCAGGTTCTACTACTATGGCTACTGTATCATCAACGAACCCTGTATTCGTTCAATTTAGCATGAGTGAAAATGAATACTTAAAATTGGCCTCATTACACAAAAACGGAATGACAGAACAATGGGGGGAAACTGTTGCGATCACACTTAGTGATGGAACACAATACCCTATTACAGGTAAAGTAACGCAAGTCGATAGGGGCTTAGCACAAAATAGTGGGACATTAACTTTTAAAGCAACTTTTGAAAATCCAAATGCAATTTTAATCCCTGGTATGTTTGCTAGAGTAAAAATTAGCGGGGAAACAATTCCAAATGCCATCTTGGTTCCACAACGTGCTGTTCAACAGTTGTTGGAAAAGAGTTTCGTAACTGTAGTTGGTGCGGATAATAAAGCGGAATCACGTGAGGTAAAACTTGGTTCTAAAGTGGGTAGTTACTATATTGTCGAATCCGGTTTAACAGCGGCTGATCAAGTTGTTGTTGAAGGTTTAACAAAAATTCAAAGTGGTGTAGCCCTAGATGTGACTTTAGTAACTCCAGAAGAGTTGCAATTGTCCTTAAATTAAGGGGGCGAATAGATAGTGGCAAAATTTTTTATTGAACGTCCGATTTTTGCAATCGTAGTTTCTGTGATGATGGTACTTTTAGGTACGATTTCAGCTTTCAGTTTACCGATTGCGCAGTATCCACAGATTCAGCCTCCGACAGTTAGTGTATCGACTTCTTATACAGGAGCGAATGCTGATGTAGTTAACCAGACGGTTGCTCAGGTAATTGAGCAGCAGATTAATGGTGTTGAGGGTATGGACTATATGTCATCTACAAGTGATGATAGTGGTCGTTATAGCCTTAGTGTAACATTTTCTTCTGACACTGATGGGGATATCGCATCAGTACAAACACAAAATAAAGTAGCACAGGCAAATGCGAGCTTGCCAAGTGAAGTAAAACAAGTCGGAATTACGACGAAAAAAGCTTCAACAGATATGTCCTACATGGTTGCTTTATATTCGCCAAACGGAACATACGATTCGGTTTTCTTAAAAAACTATGCGGATATTTATATCTTTGATGCATTAAAACGCGTTAAAGGTGTCGGCGATATTATGGTATTCGGTCCGGACTTTTCCATGCGTGTATGGATTAATCCGGATAAAATGGCAGAGCTAGGATTAACGATTGCCGAAGTTTCTAAAGCAATTCAAGAACAAAATATTCAAGCTCCGGCAGGTACAATTGGTCAGATGCCAGCTCCTGACACACAAGAGTTTCAATATACGGGTAAAGTTCAAGGACGTCTTACAACAGCAGAGGATTTTGGAAACGTAATTGTTCGTGCAGAGCCTAATGGTTCTTTTATCTATTTAAAAGATATAGCTCGAGTAGAAACAGGTGCGAAAACTACAAATATTAATAGTACTTTAAATAATATGAATTCAGTTGGCTTTGGTATTCAATTAACAAATGATGCTAATGCGCTTGAATCTGTTGATGCTGTAAAAGCAGTTATTGAGGATGCGAAAAAGAGCTTCCCACCAGATATGGAAATTAAAGAGATTGTTGATAATACAGAGTATGTAAGGGAATCCATTCATGAAGTTGTTAAGACTTTCTTTGAAGCTTTATTACTTGTATTATTAGTAGTATTCCTCTTTTTACAAAGCTGGCGCGCAACGCTTATTCCAATGCTTGCAATTCCAGTATCGTTAGTTGCGACCTTCGGTGCGTTCGCCGTATTGGGATTCTCAATCAATACGCTAACGTTATTTGCGATGGTTCTTGCGATTGGGCTTGTAGTTGACGATGCGATTGTTGTTATTGAAGCCGTTGAGCACAATATGCGTTATAAAGGTTTATCTCCAAAAGAAGCAACAAAACTTGCTATGGATGAAGTATCAGGCCCGGTAGTTGCTATTGCATTCGTACTTGCTTGCGTATTTATTCCAGTTGCATTTTTCAGTGGAATGACAGGAATTCTGTATAAACAATTCGCGCTCACAATTGCGATATCAATGGCTTTATCTGCTTTCGTGGCATTGTCGTTAACGCCAGCACTTTGTGCGATGATGTTAAAACCACATGATCCTAATGCCCATAAAGGCTTCTTAGGAAGGTTCTTTGATAAATTTAATGAATGGTTTGAAGCAAAAACTGAAAGCTACGGTAAAGCTGTTCATGCAGTAATTAAGAAAGCAAAATATGCATGTTTATTTTTGCTGATTGTTATTATTGGCACATATGGAATGTTTAAAATTGTACCAAGTACATTTATTCCAGATGAAGACCAAGGGTTTTATCTAGTATCAATTTCTTTACCAGAAGGTACGAGCTTAAATCATACAAAAGAGACAGTAAAAAATGTTGGTGAAGTATTACGATCTCAACCAGGCGTAAGAGATACTTTAGAGATTGTCGGTTATGATATTTTATCCGGTTCTTCTAAATCTAATGCGGGAACGATGTTTGTTGGGTTAACTCCTTGGAGTCAAAGAACTACTGAGGACTTAAAAATTGATGCGCAAGTAAAACGCGCTTATGGTGCTACTGCTCAATTTGGTGAAGCTAGTATTATGGCAATGAATATGCCAGCATTACCTGGTCTTGGCATGGTTGGTGGTTTCACAATGATGCTTCAAGATATGTCTGGACATACAGATGAAGAGTTAGATGCGATTACAAAACAATTTGTTATGGCGGCGAATCAACGTCCAGAAATTGCGAAAGCATATTCAACGTTTAAAATTAATTCTCCAGGAATTGAATTTGAAGTTGACCGTGAAAAAGTAAAAAATCTTGGAGTAAATCTTGATGATGTATTTACTGCTCTGCAAGTAAACTTTGGTGGTACACAAGTCAATGACTTTAATCGCTTTGGGCGTACTTATAAAGTTATGATGCAGGCGGATACACAATTTAGAAATGAAGCAGATATGACACGGTTCTTATATGTTAGATCTTCAACGGGGATGATGATTCCTGTCGATACTCTTTTAAAACCAAAAACGATTACTGCGGCATCAAGTATTAGCCGTTTTAATGCAGCACGCAGCATTCAAATTAATGGTGCAGCAGCTCCGGGCTATAGCTCTGGTCAAGCATTGAAAGCAATGCAAGAAGTTGCAGAACAAACTTTGCCTGATGGATTTAAATACGAGTGGTCAGGGCAAAGTCGTGAAGAGTCAAAAGCAGGCAGCAGTACGATGATCATCTTTGCGTTAGCAATCATCTTTGTATTCCTCTGTTTGGCAGCTCTTTACGAAAGCTGGAGCGTTCCGTATGCGGTATTGCTTTGCGTACCGACAGGTATTTTTGGGGCTCTTTTAGCAGAGTACTCAAGAAATCTTCAAAATAGTGTTTATATGCAAATTGGGCTTGTTATGTTGATTGGTTTAGCGGCGAAAAATGCAATTCTAATCGTAGAATATGCAAAAGTTCGTGTTGATCGTGGTATGGAACCAGTTGAAGCTGCGATTGAAGCTGCTAAACTCCGTTTACGTCCGATTATCATGACGTCACTTGCCTTTATTATTGGATGTCTTCCATTGGCTGTGGCAACTGGTGCAGGGGCGGCATCAAGAAATGCAATGGGGACTGCCGTTGTTGGTGGTATGTTAGTAGCAACGATAATGGGAATTTATCTAATTCCGGTTATGTTTGTTGTTGTTGAAAAACTAGCAGCTAAATTTAATACACGGAAAAAGAAAAACGTGCAAAAAGATGTTACAATAACTAAATAAAGTATTTTCAATAGGCTTTATTTTAGAAATGCGTTTGGCATAGCCAAACGCATTTCTTTTAAAATCCTCAAAACTGTAGTATAATGGTAAAACTAAGATAAGTAGACTGTTATAGAAAACGATTAGAAATCTCTATGGACAGTTGAAACATTCAATGAAATAATAGCTTTTTTAAGCAGATTGATCATTGAATAAATAAAGTAGGAGGAATAAACGAATGAAAAAACTATTTTATCAAAGTAAGAAACATTTATTTATTTTTGCAGTAACTCTTTTCGCAATAATCGTGCTACCACTTAGAACTGAGGCGGCTCCATATACATATACGAATACGGAATATGGTTTTTCTATTACTTGCCCAGATAAACCGCAAGGCATTATTTCTTTAAATCGAACACGGGATGAAAAAGGGGTCCTCTTAGTATTTGAGGGAGATGCGAATGAAGTGAAGTATGGTTGGCTAATTTTAGTTGATGCTTTTACGGATAAAGATATGCCAAAATTGAAAGATATGCCAAAGCAGGAGTTGGATGCTTATATGCAACTTTTACTTCATAATGGGGCAAATGAAGTTGTAGCTGTAGTGCCAATTGAAGAAGACCCAGCACTTTACACAATTAATAAAGGTGAAAAAAAGGAAGCCGTTACATATATTCAAAGTAAACGTAACTATATGGTAACTTTAATTTCACCAATGGATAAATTTAAAGAAAGAATTAATCCATATCAAGAAGGGTTAATTAGCTTTAAATCAAAATAAATTATTTTTGATATTAAAAGGCTTTCGGGCACGGCAAATCAGTAAGATAAAAGGGATGTTAACTAATATTAGTTAGCATCCCTTTTTGTATAAATCCTACTTTTTTGAACAAGATAATTATAAAATTTATAAAAAAGAAGCTTTGTTCTGCGAGAAGGAGTGTTAGAATGGGGATTTTAGATGGAAAAGTAGCATTAGTTACAGCGGCAACACAAGGAATTGGTAGAGCTTCAGCTATTATACTAGCGAAACATGGAGCTAGTGTATATATTGGGGGGCAAACGATTGAATCAGGGGAAGAGGTAGTAAAGGAGATTGAAAAAAACGGTGGACGAGCAAAAGCGCTTTTTTTTGAAGCAACACAAATTGAGACTTATCAATCAATTGTAGAGGAAACTGTAACTACTGAAGGAAAAATTGATATTTTAGTTAATAATTATGGTCGCACAAATGTGAAAAAGGATTTTGATTTATTAAAAGGAGATACTGAAACTTTTTTCGGAATTTTGCAAGATAACATTCAAAGTGTTTATTTGCCGAGCAAATTTGCAATTCCGTATATGATAAAAAATAATGGCGGTAGCATTGTTAATATTTCAAGTATAGGTGCAATTTTACCTGATGTGTCAAGGTTGGCTTATGGTGTTTCAAAAGCAGGAATTAATTTTTTAACGCAAAATATCGCAGTACAATATGCACGTCAAAATGTAAGGTGTAATGCAATTATGCCAGGCTTAATTGCAACTAATTCAGCAATGAACAATATGAGCAAAGATTTTATTGAGACTTTTTTAAAACACGTTCCAATAAAACGATTTGGTAAACCAGAGGATATTGCAAATGCAGTTTTATTTTTTGCCAGTGATCAATCTGCATTTATTACAGGAGAAACACTTCCTGTTGCAGGTGGTTATGGTCTTCCAGCGCCTCTTTATGGTGAAAATGTTATGCAATAACAAGGAATCCATAAGAAAAGACTTTAGGCTACTTTTATTTTTCTGAATATTTAGTATAATTAAACTATTAGGAAAAAAGATAGGGGGAAATGTAGAATGAAGTCAATAAAAGCACAAATAATCTTAACAATGAATCTTATCAGTATTATCTCTATTTTTTGTATAGGTGGATTCTTCATTTATCAGACGATTAGCGCTAATGTGAATGCAAGAGAAACTTATCGTACACAGCTTGAAGAAAAGTATAATGATGAGTTTCGATTACAAGTGCAAAATGTAGTTAGTTTAGTAGAAAAATTTCATCAGGATCAGGAAAAAGGATTGTTAACAGAAGAACAGGCGAGAAAACAAGCAGCAGATTTAGTAAGAGAGCTGCGCTATGATGATGGCAAAGGATATTTTTGGATTGATACAGCAGAGGGGATAAATGTTGTTTTATTAGGACGCCCGGCAGAAGGAAAATCTAGAATTAATGATGTTGACCCGAATGGTGTATACTACATAAAAGAAATCCTTCAAAATGGACAAAAAGATGGTGGTGGCTATTCGGAATATTCTTTTCCAAAGCCTGGTGAAAGTGAGCCATTAAAAAAACGTGCATATAGTATAGCGTACAAGCCTTATAATTGGGTAATTGGCACAGGGAACTGGGTGGATGAAATCGATAAAAAATCAGCAATCTATAATGAGAGCCTTAATGAAAATTTGAAAAAAGATATTTTACTTGCTATAGGTATTCTGATTGTAATTCAAATGCTTGTTTTATTTATTTCAGTTTATATTGGACGATATTTTGCTGCACCAATTATTGCTGCGACGAATAAAATTGATAAGTATTCAAAAGGCGATTATTCCCATGATGGAAGTTTAGCAGTTTTTCAGCGAAAAGATGAAATTGGCACGATGATTAAAGCCCTCTATCTTTTAGATTCAAATATGCGAAATTTATTAAAGTCAATTTCAAGCTCTTCTGAGCATGTAGCATCTGCATCAGAAGAACTCACAGCAAGTGCGGACCAATCGGCTTTAGTTAGTGGACAAATTGCAACATCTATTACGGACGTAGCAGCTTCCTCAAATCAACAAGTGGATGCGATAAACTCTGTCTCTTCCGTTGTTCAGCAATTATCTGCAAGCATTGAAGAAGCATCGGCAAATGCATCTCTGTCAGCAGATAAAGCTTCTCAAGCAGCTGAGACCGCTAAAACAGGTGGTGCGGATGTATATAATGCAATTAATCAAATGAATTTAATTGAAGCTGCAGTGAATGATTCAGCAGAAGTGGTAAGAAAATTAGGAGAACGGTCAAAAGAAATCGGAATGATTGTTGATACAATTTCAGGAATTGCTGGACAAACTAATTTATTAGCACTAAATGCAGCAATAGAAGCGGCACGTGCGGGAGAACATGGACGTGGCTTTGCAGTTGTTGCTGAAGAAGTAAGAAAACTTGCAGAGCAATCACAAGATGCAGCAAAACAAATTGCAAATTTAATTCATGAAATTCAAGGTGATACAGATAATGCTGTACTTTCTATGGATAAAGGTACAAAAGAAGTGCAAGATGGAACAAAAGTAGTGATCAGTGCGGGAGAATCGTTTAAGGCAATTGTAAATTTAGTAGAAAGTGTTGCACAGCAATCTAGAGGGATTGCTGCAACGATTCATGAAATGGCTACAGGAACAGAACAAATTGTAATTTCTGTACAGTCAATTGATGAAAGGACAAAAAGAGTAGCTGAAGAATCAGAAACGGTATCAGCAGCAACTGAAGAACAAACTGCATCTGTTAATGAAATTGCTACAGCTAGTCAGTCCTTAGCGACGATGGCACAAAAACTACAAGTGGAAGTAAATAAATTTAAAATTTAGACAAATAATTATGGGTAAAGGTTGTAGTTTTTACTGCAACCTTTATTTTATAAAATAGTTATATAAAGAAGGCTTTCAGATAAGATTTATTTTTGTTAAAAATCCATTAAATAGAATGATTTTGTCATATTTTTGTCGTGAATTTTTGATAAAATAACTTCAAGAAATAGGCAGAGGTGATAATAATGAATAAAAATTTACGTTTTTTATATTGTATGAATTGGACATTGCTTATCATTGGCATCGTTTGTCTAGTTACGGGTTATATTTTAGATTTTCATATTTTCCGTGAGATCTTTGTTCGATCAACAATGGGAATTTTTAAACAGGTGCATAAATGGAGCGGTTATTTTTTCACAGCGTTCTTACTTTGGCATTTGCTTAATAAATGGGGATGGTTTAGCGGAATGACAAAAAAATTAAAAGAAATAAAAGAGGAGTAGAGTTTAAATTATGCTAAAATTTCTTGAAGATTTAGCATAATTTTTTTATCAGATATTGATTTCAACGCAAAATCGCGGTATTATATCAATAGATTAGCACTCACGACGTTAGAGTGCTAACAATAATACTGAAAAAAGGGGTTTGAATAATGGCAAAAGAAATGCGCGAGTTTCAAGCTGAAACGAAACAATTACTGGACTTGATGGTTCATTCTATTTATACGAATCGTGAAATATTTTTGAGGGAATTGATATCTAATGCGTCAGATGCGATTGATAAACTTCGTTTTGAATCATTGACGAATAAAGAATTACTAGAAGACAAAGAAGATTTTGAAATTTTCTTAGTCCCAGATAAAGAGAGTCATACATTAACGATTTCTGATAATGGGATTGGGATGACTTATGATGAAGTGATTGAAAATGTCGGAACGATTGCAAAATCAGGCACAAAAGCATTTTTAGAAAAATTAAAAGAAGAAAAAGAATCTACGACGGATAAAGATTTAATTGGACAATTTGGTGTAGGTTTTTATTCTGCATTTATGGTAGCGGAAAAAGTAACTTTAATCACACGCAAAGCCGGCGAAACGAAAGCAGTAAAATGGGAATCCACAGGTGACGGTAGTTACAGTATTGAAGAAACGGAAAAAGAAACGCGTGGGACAAGCATCATTTTAACGCTTGGTGAAGAATTCTATGGTGATAAAGCAGAGGAAGACTTTACGAATGAATATGCTTTAGAAGCATTAGTAAAAAAATATTCCGATTACGTTCGCTTCCCAATTAAAATGAATTTTGAAGTTGAAGAAACACCAAAAGATGATGAAGGAAAAGAAATTGAAGGGGCTGAAAAAGTAAAACGTATTGAAGTACGTACATTGAATTCTATGCGTCCACTTTGGACAAAGAATAAGAGCGAAATAAAACCAGAAGAGTACACTGAGTTTTATAAAAATTTATTCCATGAGTGGGAAGAACCGTTTGAAGTGATTCACTCCAAAGCAGAAGGTACAGTGGAATATACGACGATGTTATTCCTGCCAAAACGTGCACCATATAATTTATATCATACGGATTATGAACCTGGCATTCAATTATATTCTCGTCATGTATTTATCATGGATAAATGTAAAGAATTATTGCCAGATTACTTACGGTTCGTGCGTGGGCTTGTAGATTCACCAGATTTTTCTTTGAACATTTCTCGTGAACTTTTACAACAAAGTCGTGAATTAAAATTAATTGGGAAAAATCTTGAAAAGAACGTATTGAAGACTTTAGATAAAATGCTTAAAAATGAACGTGAAAGATATGAAACGTTCTGGAATGAGTTCGGGAAATCCTTTAAAATTGGCGTCTACACTGCTCCTCAAGATAGCAGCAAATTAAAAGACTTATTGCTATTTGCTACATCTAAAGAAGGCACAGCCCTTACAACATTAAAAGAATATATAGAAAGAATGCCGGAAAGCCAAAATTTAATTTACTATGCAACTGGTAAAGATGCAGCTACTATTGAAAGATTACCGCAAATGGAATTATTGAAAGAAAAGGGCATTGAAGTTCTATACTTATATGATAATGTAGATGAATTTGCTATTGAAGCATTACGTGAATATGGTGATAAGAAATTCCATTCTGTAAGTCGTGGCGATTTAAATCTCGATGATGTAGAATCACAAGAAGTTAAGAAAGAAACAGAAACAATTGCGAAAGATAACGAAGATTTAATCAAGGCAGTGAAAGAAAATTTAGAAGGCAAAATTGCTGATGTGAAAATTAGTAACCGTCTAAAATCAAGCGCTGTTTGTTTAGTCAGCGGCGATAACGGCATCAGCTTGTCAATGGAACAGGTTTTTGCTGAAGCAAATAATCCAATGTTTAAAGCAAGTCGTATTTTAGAAATCAATCCACATCATGAAGTATTTAGCAGGCTACAATCACTTCATAATGGCGAGCAGAACGATACCTTTAAAGATTACTGTGAAATGCTTTATGCACAAGCTTTATTGATTGAAGGCATCTTGCCAGAAGATCCAATTGGTTTTGCGAATAAAATTGCAAAATTGATGGCGGACAAGTAATTTTAGGTAAGGTTAGTTTTTCAAAGAATTTTCAAAGAAAACTATAAGATAATAGAAGATGTAGATGAACCCATTTACTTCATCACAAATGTACTTACCTCACTAAGTACACACATCCATTTTATCTTATTCGAAAATAATCAGAGCTTTGGCTCTGATTATTTTTGTTTGTATAGCCATGAAAAAAGTGCCTGCAATGGCACTTTTTATCCAGAGATAGGATTCAGATAAATTGAAAACGCCACCTAAATCAAGACTACTTCATTTTGATAATGGCAATTTGATTATTACGGTAGTTCCCTCCTTTAATTGGCTGTCAATTGTAATACTTCCGTCATGCTGTTCGATAATCCATTTGGCTAAGGAGAGGCCGAGACCACTGCCGCCTTTATGACGAGATTCGTCCACTTGATAGAATCTGTCAAATAATTTAGGCAGGTGATGTTTGGCAATACCTTCTCCTGTATCGTTAATTGTAATAATACATTTATCATAAGAAATAGTAAGCTTGGTTGTAATTATGCCATTAGTATCTGTATGACGTATTGCATTGTCTAAAATGATGGTGAGGACTTGACGAATTTTAGGTTCATCAGCAAGTATCGTTGTCGGAGTGAATGATGAATAGTTAAGTCGTAAGGATTTTTTCTCGGCTAATAATTGAATGGATTTCAATGTATCGATAATTAATTCATCAATTCGAATTTTTTTCATGCTTAGTAGCTGTTGTTTAGCATCGGCGCGTGCCAAAAATAACAGAGAGTTAATAAGCTGTGACATACGAGTTGTTTCTTCTTGAATATTATGAATCCAATGAGTGTTTTCATCGATAGTTTCTTTGCTGTTTGCTCCTTTTAAAATATCTAAATTGGTTTGAATAATTGTTAATGGCGTTCTTAATTCATGCGAAGCATCAGATACGAAATTCTTTTGATTTTTTAACGCCTTACGAATTGGTGCTATTGCTTTGTTTGCCATGAAGAAACTTGCAGCAAAGGAAAGAAGTGCACAGCAGAGTCCAACGAGAAGAAATATGTAGAGCTGAGATTGTAACAACTCATTTTGTCTAGATAAATCATTACATACAATTAGCATTTCGGAATCGCTTAACATTGTTTTGGTGTAGATGATGTCCGTATTAACAAAAGAAATTTTTCCTTCAGTTTGAGGAAGTGTTAAAATCTTTTCAACAAAGGCAGGGATTAAATCATCTTTAATAGTAATCCCTGAGGAACAAGCAATAATTTTTTGATCTTTTACCTTTAAATAAAAAAAACTGGGTTCTGGTGGGGGAATCATACCAATGATTGTTGGGGGATGCTGACGCTTGCGTTCTGGAATATCTGTAAGCTGGCCAGACCTAATTTCCTCACTTAATTTACTCATCACGTGATAAGAACCTTGATTTACGCCATAGTTTGTTAACATAAAGGTACCTGTGATAAGAACTGTAAATAATGCCATAATAATAGCGACGTTAATAAAAGTTAATTTTAAACGCAACTTGTTAAACATCAGTATTCTCCTCAAATGAGTACCCAATACCACGGATTGTTTTTATATTAGGAATGTTAAGCTTTTTGCGCAGGTAATAGATATAAAGATCGACATTGGAAATATTAGCATCACTGTCGTAGCCCCAGATTTTCTCCATGATTCGCTCTTTGGTAATCACTTGTCCGACATTATGCATAAGCAGTGATAAGAGAGCGGCTTCTTTTGCTGTTAATAGAATTTTTTCATTACCTTTGATCGCTTCTCCGTGCAGAATGTGAAGCGTAAGATCACCAATAGAAATGGTATTGTCTGTTGTTTTTTTATTTGTACGGCGTAACAATGCTTTAATACGTGCAAGAAGTTCTTCTGTAAAAAATGGTTTGATTAGATAATCATCTGCTCCACACTCTAAACCTTCCACTCGGTCACTAGGAGCATCTTTTGCTGTTAAAAAAAGTATAGGGATAGTAAGTTTTAATTTTCGTATTTCTTTTAATACAGATAAACCGTCTAAATGTGGCAACATGCGGTCGAGAATAATTACATCATAGGGATTTGTACAAGCCATATTTAATCCTGTTAATCCGTCTAAAGCTGTATCGACTGTATAACCGGCTCGCCTCAACAGGACAGTTAATGCTTCGCTTAACTTAACTTCATCTTCAATTAAAAGTAATTTCATGATAAAATCCTTTCATTTGCATTCTATAGCATTTTTACTATATCGTATAATTCTTTGAAGAAAATTTGTTTTTTATGAAAAATTCATCTAATATATAGTATAAAGTATAAAGTATAAAGAAGTAATAGAATAGTCATAATCTATTGAAAGAAAAACGTCAATAAAGTAAATTATTTAAAATTTAAAGGGGATAGAGAATGAAAAAAATTTTTCAAGAATTAAAAATTAGTGAGAATTTGTGCAAAGTTTTAAAAGAAAATGGAATTACAGAGGCGACACCTGTCCAAACAGCGGCTATTCCAGCGATAAGAAGTGGGAATGATGTTGTTGTGCAAGCACAAACGGGAACAGGGAAAACACTGGCTTTTTTATTGCCGATTATGGAAAAAATAAAAGTGAATGTGCCAGTTGCACAATCTCTAATTGTTGCACCAACACGAGAATTAGCACTTCAGATTACAGCCGTTGCACAAAAGATTGGTGTGCCAATAGGTGTGCGTTCCCTTACTGTTTATGGTGGACAGGCAGTAGATAGGCAAGTACAAAAGCTAGGACAGAATCCACATATTATTATTGGAACGCCAGGGAGGATTCTTGACCATTTACGTCGTAAAACGCTGGATTTATCTAGTGTGAACAAAGTGGTTTTAGATGAAGCGGACCAAATGATGCATATGGGATTCATTGAAGAAGTTGAAGGAATTTTGAAAGAAACTGCTGGAGATCGTCAGTTGATGTTTTTCTCGGCGACGATTCCTGATAGGATTCGTGGATTATCTCGCCACTACATGCGAATGCCGCAAGATATTAATATTAAGTCAGAGACGATTACATTAGAGGGTATAGAGCAAATTATTATTGATACAAATGAAGCATCAAAACTAGATCAATTATGTGCGATGATTAATCAATATCAGCCATATCTAGCAATGGTATTTTGTCATACAAAACAACGTGTTATACAAGTGACTGCGGAACTTGCAAAACGTGGGTATTTAGTTGATGAATTGCACGGAGACCTTACGCAAGCGAAGCGTACCCTTGTTATGCGGAGATTTGCTACTGCGAAATTGCAGGTTCTTGTAGCTACGGATATTGCTTGTCGTGGGCTAGACATTGAAGGTGTAACCCATGTATTTAATTATGATATTCCACATGATGTGGAAACATATATTCATCGGATCGGTAGAACTGGACGCGCTGGTGAAATTGGCAAAGCGATTACTTTTGTTAATGCTCGTCAATACGATTATCTTCGCATGATTGAGCAGGGAATTCAAACTAGAATTCAGAAGGAAAAGGCAACAGTAAAAGCAAACAAAGAGCAGGTGGCGAAATCTTCAAAAGAAGGAAATGAAAAGAAAAATGAAAAACCTGAACAGCAAAAACGTGCGCCATTAAGCAAATATGCAAATCGCAAAGGCAGTGGCCATGGTGGAGTGAATCAGCGCAGTCGCCGTAAACCAAAGCCAATAGGGCAACAAAGTCGCGAAACTGCATCGCGCAGACCGAAGAAACGACGATAATTTAGATAAAGCCGCCTTTGGGCGGTTTTTTTCTTGCTTAAAATTACTATAGGCGCTATAATATAAATGGGCATATGCTCAATTGGAGGTCGGCTGTAATGGTGAGAATACGTTGTTGTGGTATTGTCGATGACTTTCCTAGATGCAAGAGATTTTTAGCGGAAGCAGAGAATGCGGAAACAATACTTTTGCAGGTGGAAGAGTATGAGGCGATTCGATTGAAAGATTATGAAGGTCTGGAGCAAAATGAAGCCGCAAAAATAATGGGGCTTTCAAGAGCAACTTTTCAAAGAGTATTGCAGTCGGCAAAACAAAAAGTTGCAGAAGCTTTAGTTAAAGGCTGCAATATATTGATTGAAGGGGGATTTTTTAAAATGGCAAACAGAAAATTTGAGTGTCAGGATTGCAAACATGTATGGGAAGTAGCACCTTGTAGTGAAGGTGGTAAACATGGATATGAAATTGAGTGCCCGAAATGCGGCAGCTTAAAAAAGATTAAATTAATGAATGGTGAACGTCATGTTTGTGGTGGTGGGCATCATGGGCAAAATGGTCATGGATGCTGCGGTGGGCATCACTAAGAATAGATAAAAATCTAAGAAAAGGCAAAGGTATAGATTGATATACTTTTGTCTTTTTTTGTAGAAAAAAAGAAATTGTACAAAATATACAAAATATTTTGCATATTAAAATATTTTTATGTATAATTAATATGTAGAATTTAATAAATAAAAATAATGATAGGAGGAAGAAAATTGAATTTATCCGTAAAAATCTTAATTTCATTGATTCTAGCAATTATTGCCGGATTAATCGCTGGGGCGGAAAACCTACCTTGGATTAAGCTGTGGATTGCACCAATTGGGACAATGTTTATCAATTTAATCAAAATGATGATCGTTCCAGTTGTTATGGCATCAATTATCGTAGGTGCAGCTAGTTTGGGTGATACGAAAAAGTTAGGTAGAATTGGCGTAAAAGTTATGGCATTTTACTTAATTACTACAGCCATTGCGATGATTATTGGGTTAGGTGTTGCTGGTGTAGTTCATCCTGGTGATGGGATTACCATTGCAGCAGAGGCAGCAAAAACAGATGTAAAAGCTGCTCCGACAATTATGGAAGTAATTGTTAACATGGTTCCAGCGAATCCGTTAAAAGCGATGACAAATGTGGACATGTTACCGATTATCGTATTTTCATTGATTATTGGTATTGGAATTACGCATGTTGGGCAAAAAGCATTGCCATTACAAAACTTCTTTGAAGCGTTGGCGGAAGTGAGTTATAAAATTATTACTCTTATCATGGAACTTGCTCCATATGGTGTATTTGCGTTATTATTACCAGTTGTTGCGGCAAACGGACCAAAAGTTTTATTGCCTTTATTATCTGTAATTATTGCGGCATTTGCTGCTAGCATTCTCCATGCTGTTATTACTTATGCAAGTGTAATACAAGCAGTAGGGAAAATGAGTCCGATTAAATTCTTTAAGGGTATGGCTGAAGCGATGATGATTGCATTTACTACTTGTAGCAGTGCAGGTACGCTTCCAGTTAATATGAAGAACTGTCAAGAAAAGCTTGGTGTATCTAAAGAAGTTTCTAGTTTCGTATTACCATTGGGGGCTACCATCAATATGGATGGTACAGCAATCTATATGAGTGTTTGTACATTATTTATTGCGAATGTATATGGTGTTGACTTAACTGCAGCACAAATGTTAATCGTAGTGTTAACTGGTACTTTGGCTTCTATTGGTACAGCTGGTGTCCCAGGTGCCGGGATGATTATGCTAGCTATGGTATTACAAGCAGTTAACCTTCCACTAGAGGGAATCGCGTTAGTTGCTGGTATTGATCGTGTACTTGATATGTGTCGTACGACTCTAAATATTACAGGTGATGCGGCAGCAGCAGTTGTAATTAACAAAACGGAAGAAAATAAATAAGATAATTTCATCATACGATGATAAGTGAGATGATGTGTAGAGAGATTTTTCTTTCTTTGCACATCATTTTTTTGTAGCGCTTCCATAGAAAAAGGATTTTCGCGATTGGAGGAGAATTTTTAAGTCGGAATAAGTGAAAGCAAGTGAGGGAGATTTTAGATGTTACAAAAGAATAAAGCAACGTTTTTATTGTTTTTAATGATGATTTTATTTATACTCAGCTATCCATATCGCGATGGTTTTTGGGGCGGCCTATTCAATGCTGGGATGCTTGCGGCTGTTATTGGGGGCTTAGCTGATTGGTTTGCTGTGCGAGCATTGTTTGAGAAGCCATTGGGAATAGGTTATCGAACAGAAGTAATCCCGCGTAATCGCGAACAGATTTTTTGCGATATGATTACGTTTATTAGTAAAGATTTACTTGGAAAAGAAAACATCATAAGGGTTTTAGATCGTTATTCATTAATGAAGCTAGCGCTTACCTATGTTGATGAATCAAAAGGTGATGAAAAAATCAAACAATTTCTTTATCAGATGGTTACCCTTTTTCTTAAAGAATCGAATAAAGAGCAGTTAGCTAAAATTTTAGAAAATTTATTGCAAGAAAAAGTAAAAGAAATGAATACAATTAAACCGGTGATTGAAGCTTTGATTCATACGCTTGAGCGTGATGAAGAAGATGCTTTCATTAAAGAATTACTCGTAGAATTGGAAGTATATGTTCACCATCCTGCTGTTGTAGGCGTAATTGAGCAAATTGTAACGCAGATTAAACGGCAATATACTGGTCAGGCAGAAATGCGTGAAATGGCAAGTCGTTTCTTAGACTTATCAGAAGAAAAAATTGCAAAAATGGTACAGAGAGAAATTATTCAATATTTGCATGACTTACAATTTCGTACACATCCACTAAGAATTGATTTGAAAGTTCGCATCATTGAATGGTTACTTAATCAGAAGGAAAATAAACAACTTGAAGAAAGTTTAAACCAATTCTTAGAATATATGATTAACGAAAAACTAAATGTAAGTAATGCGATTGTAAATTTTTTAAACGTTCTTTTGGAAGAGCAAAAAATGAATTTAAGACGCTTAATTGATCAAATTGTTGATAATCAAATTCAACGATTGCGTAGTGATGATAAATTGCAGGAGAAATGCGAGCAATTTATGAAAGAAATCGTTATGCATGTTATTTCTGAAAAACATATTGTTTTAGAGATGAAAATACGAGAAAAATTAGATGGATTGTCTAATGATGATTTGAAGAATCTTGTGGAAAATCGGGTGGGGGACGACTTGCAGATGATTCGTATTAATGGTTCTGTTGTAGGCGCAATAGCTGGTATGATGCTTTATGTCCTTACATTTCTTGTAGAAAGGTTTGTTTAAGATGCAAAGAAGGCTTAATCAAGCAGACAAAGCTTTAGGGGTTGCTGCAATTTTATTTGTTATTTGTCTGCTATTAAAAATTTATTATCCGCAATCTATTTATATTAAAGGATTGTTATTTTGTGCAGAAGCTGCGTTGATTGGCGGGATAGCCGACTGGTTTGCTGTTACAGCGTTGTTCAAAAAACCGCTTGGTTTCCCTTATCATACGGAAATTATTCCGCGTAAACGTCAGCAAGTCATTGAAGGGTGTATTAAACTCGTACAAAAGGAATTTTTTACGAAAAAGCAAATGTTGTTATGGTCTAAAGAAGGAGGATTTATCGACTATATATTGGCCTACGTAGAAAAAAATAATTTTCAAAAGGAAATCAGCAGAAGAATTCTAGATTATTTTGAGCAGTTATTATCTTCTCTGAACGCAGAAGCGTTGGCAATGCAGCTTGACATGTTAATTCATGAAAAAGTGCAGAACACGAAGTTATTGCCCCAAGTAAAGAATATGATGATAGACTTTATCAATTCTGAGAAAGGGTCTACACAAATAGATATTTTGCTTAAACGGGCGATCCAAAAGGTAGAAGAAGGCGCGATTAACGATAAAGTGAAAGCTTATTTGGAAGAGTATCTGGAGGAAAAGAGTCAAGGGCTATTATCGATGATGATGATGTTTATGGCAAAGCAAAGCAATGTTTTAAATGTTGATGAAATTGCCCAAACTGTACAGGCGCAACTTATTTATACCCTTACAGAGATGCGTGAAAACCATAACCATCAGATGCGAAGAGCTTTGATAGATGAGCTTAAAAATAGTCTGCACCGTTTACCAGACAATATTGAATTATGTCAAAGCTTTGAATCTTTAAAGATGAGCGTTTTTAGCGGATTACAAACCAAGCAGTTATTAAAGGAATTAATTGAATCTATAATAATATCCTTAAAGCGCCCTGAGTCTGAGGAAAATGCACTCGTGAGGCAGGGTCCTTTAGTTGAAATTATTACAACAAATGTTGAGAATGCTTTATATACATTAAAGAATGATATTGTGTTGAAGCGTAATTTAGAATCTTATCTCCAAGATGTTGTGGGGAGAGCATTACTTGAAGGGCGCAATATGATGGCAGTAATTATTCGCGATGTATTAGAAGGGTTAACAAAAGAAGAACTTAATCGATTAATTTATGAAAAAGTTGAAGAAGATTTAATTTGGATTCGAATGAATGGGTGTATAGTTGGGGCATCTATTGGCTGTATTATTTTTATTGGGCTACACTTGGTTGGATAGTTTAAAAAAGACTTTTCTAAAATGAAAAGTCTTTTTTTCGTTGGGGATAATATCCATACATATTTTTTTTTATTAGGGGGAAGTTTTTGATAGGTAGTGTGAAAATAAAGACACTGTTAACAGTGGATAAAGGATAAGTGTATGGAGAATATTGCGGGCAATTTTATTATGATCTTCATTTTATTGGCCAACTTTTTATTTGTTTTATTTATTTTATGTATTGAAAGAAAGAATCCTTCTTTAGCCTTAAGTTGGATTTTAGCGTTAGTGTTCTTACCGATTATCGGGTTTATTTTGTATTTATTATTTGGTACTAATATTGTGATTCGGAAGAAGAAAACTTTGGAAATGAAAAGACAACAGGATCTTTTTTATCATCTAAGTACTATTACAAGAATAAAGCTTAAAGGTGATTCTTTAGCATTACAGCATAACGAATTATTTACTTACCAGAAGCTACTGAATTTTAATTACAATGTTGGCGCATGTGCCTGTACGTTTCATAATGATGTACAAATTTTTATTGATGCCCAAGAAAAATATTTTCAACTTTTACATGATATAGAACAAGCTAAGGAGAGTATTCATTTACTATATTTTATTATTCGTGATGATAAAATTGGCAGAAAAATTATTGCAGCTTTGGCTAAGAAAGCAAAAGAAGGAGTGAAGGTAAGGCTTCTTTATGACCATGCTGGCTGTATTTTGACACCAAGTAGAACTTTTGCACCTATTATTGCCTGTGGTGGAGAGGTGAAACGTTTTTTCCCTATTAGTATAAGCAATTATTTAAGAGTGAATTTTCGTAATCATCGAAAGATTGCTGTTATAGATAGTAAAATCGGGTATTTAGGTGGAATGAATATCGGGGATGAGTATATGGGGCTTAGTCCCGAACATTCTCCTTGGCGGGATACGCATTTAAGAATCCAAGGCGAAAGTGTTTATTTTCTTCAATCTAGATTTATTGAGGACTGGTTATTTGCATGTAATTATCGTAATGTTGAGCAGTTTTCTGATAGTGAAAAGTTTTTTCCACCGGTGAATCAAGAATGTATTATTCCAATGCAAATTGTTTCTAGTGGACCAGATACGGCTGAGGAAGAAATAAAATGGAACTTAATGAATTTATTAAATTCGGCAAAATCTACTGTATGTATTCAGACACCTTACTTTGTACCAGATGAATCATTTATTGAAGCAATAAAAATAACTGTTTTATCAGGAATTAAAGTTATGATTATGATTCCGCATAAAACGGATAATATGGTTGTGCATAAGGTAAGTTTATCTTATCTAGGTGAGCTTCTTGACTATGGAGTTGAGGTTTTCTTATATCCAGGTTTTTTGCATGCAAAGATGATGGTAATTGACGAAACTGTTGCAACAATTGGATCGGCAAATATGGATATGCGCAGTTTTTCTTTGAATTTTGAAGTGAATGCGTTTTTTTACAATGAGGAATTTGCAAAACGCTGTAAAAGAATTTTTTCTGACGATATGAAAGAGGCTCGCCCCTTTACATTGCAAGAATATAATAATCGCAATTGGGGCGAGCGGATGATCGAAGGTATTTTTCGGTTATTAGCTCCGTTGTTATAATTTTACTTTGTTGGCACAGGATTTAATTAATTCTAAAACGATGGTGGCTGTTTTATAAAGATCTTCTTCAAGGATAAACTCTTCTGTTGTATGGACTTTGCTCATTCCTACACCTAGTACAGCACATGGAAGACCTTTAGCATTAAAATAGTTGGCATCACTGCCTCCTCCAGTTGCAGCAAGCTCTAAATTAATATGTGCATTTTTTATTGCTTCTGTTGCAATTTGGATTAATTGACTGCTGGTATCAAGTTCGTAAGAGGAATATTCATGCTCTAAAATAATATCTATGCTGGCTTTATTCTCTATCGCTACTTTGGAAAATGTATCTGACATATGCTTTGTTTGATTCGCTAATTTTTGCGGAGAACAACTACGGGCTTCACAGAATATTTCTACGTATTCTGGAACAATATTTGTTGCAATACCGCCATGAATAATACCGATATTCGCTGTTGTTTCTTCATCAATTCTTCCAGATTTCATAGTGGCAATTGCTTTGCTGGCGATGGTAATTGCATTTATGCCACTTTCAGGAGCAATACCAGCATGAGCGGATTTTCCTTTGATTTTAGCAGTGATATTATCCTGTCCTGGCGCTTTGATAATAACTTTACCTGGATTGCCGCTAGAATCTAGGCAAAAGCCAAAATCTGATTTAATCCATTCTTTATCTAGGTATTTTGAGCCGTTGAGTCCGCCTTCTTCGGCTACAGTAAAAATCACTTGAATGCCGCCATGGGGAATTTCTTTTTCTTCAACGATACGAATAGCTTCGAGAATACTGGCGATACCCGCTTTATCATCACCGCCAAGAATGGTCGTGCCATCAGAGGTAATCATTCCATTTTTTAAACGGGGTTTTACGTTTTCACAAGGGTTAACACAGTCCATATGAGCGGATAATAACAAAGTGGGTGTATTTGCTTTAGTGCTATTCAAATAGGCGATTACGTTACCACAATTGCCACCAAAAGACTCGCCTGTTTTATCTTCAGTTACGGTTAGCCCAATATCCGTTAAGAGATTTTTTAAATAATCTGCTATTTGGCGTTCATTTCCTGTAGGCGAAGATATTTTTACTAAAGTCAAGAATTCTTCTAATATACGTATTTTATTTATCATGAAATCACCGTCCTTTAGTTATTTTTATATATTTTTTGACAATATTATAGATTTATCCTGCCAATAGTATAGACTATTTTGTTTGATGGCAAACATATTAATTCCTAGATAAATTAATTTGCAAATAAATTTAAAGTAATATTTGCATAAATCATTATAAAGATGTTATCATAAAAATATTTGCTATATAAAATCAATTAAGAATAGGAAGAAGGTTTAAATTTTGAAATTAAAAGGAAATTTGATTTTATTACTTGTCGCTATGATTTGGGGCGTGGCTTTCGTTGCGCAGCGGGCAGGAATGGAATATATTGGACCATTTACTTATACGGGAGTACGTTTTGCTTTGGGGTGTTTCTCCTTGTTGCCACTTTTATATTATTTCCGTGATTCAAAAGAGGAGAAGGATAAGCAGGATAGCAAAACAAGTGCTTGGAAAGTTGGCTTATTTACAGGTTTAATTATGTGTATTGCGGTGTCATTACAGCAAATTGGTTTAATCTATACAACTGCCGGTAAGGCGGCTTTTGTTACGTGTTTATATATTATATTTGTTCCGTTAGTTGGGTTTCTTTTAAAACAGCATATTAGTGGAAGTACATGGTTTGGTGCATTCTTATCTATCATAGGACTATATTTTCTTTGTGTAAAAGAAGGATTTTATATGGAATATGGTGATTTATTGGTTGTAGGAAGTGCTTTTTTTTGGACAGTACATATTTTGGTGATTGATCGTTATGCAAAAGCAATTAATTCAATTCAATTGGCATTTTTTCAGTTTTTCTTTTGTGCTTTATTTAGTGGGATAGTAGCAATCGTGGCAGAAACGATTTCTTTAGCAAGTATTATCGATTGTGCAGTACCAATTGCTTATGGAGGGTTAATGTCAGTTGGTGTTGCTTATACGCTTCAAATTGTAGGTCAAAAATATGCAGAGCCTGCGCATGCTGCGGTTATTATGAGTATGGAGACTGTATTCGGTGCATTAGCAGGTTATTTCTTATTGGGGGAAATTCTTGGAGTAAGAGAGCTAACCGGTTGTACGTTAATGATGATTGGTATGTTAGTGACTCAAATGGGCGGATTTAAACAATTAAAAGAAAAAATTAAACGGTATCAAAATTCGTCTGCTACGGAGTAACTTGGAGGCGTTTTTATGAATTGGCAGAGAAATTTATGGACATTATGTTTTAGTGTTATTTTTTCAGCGGCGAGCTATACGATGATTATTCCGTTTTTACCGGTATACTTACTAGAATTGGGCGTATCGGAAGGCGATATTTCTTTATGGTCAGGTGTAGTATTTTCTGCTAGCTTTTTAATTGCAGCAATTATGGCACCGATATGGGGGCGATCTGCGGATAAAAATGGGAAAAAACGAATGGTTCTTAGAGCTGGCTACAGTTTAGCCGCTTGTTATGTGCTAGGTGCAATTGTAACGAATCCATTACAATTGCTAGGAGTGAGAATTTTGCAAGGATTCGCTAATGGATTTTTGCCTGCCTCATTGGCAATTGTGGCATCAAGTGTGCCAAATGAAAAACTAGGGTTTAGTTTAGGCTGTATGCAGACGGGATTATTGATTGGCAGTATTATAGGTCCTTTGCTGGGAGGAACTTTATCACATTACTTAGGAATGCGTATGGCCTTTTTTGCAGCGGCGGGTGCATTGTTTCTCGTTACGGTTGCAGTAGCTTTTTTGGTACAGGAGCCAGAGAGTACAATAAATAACAATCCAAAGGGTGGTTTGTTAGATGATTTAAAAATAGCTTGTAAAGCAAAAGTAATGCGCGAGTTACTTTTGCTTACTTTTGTCGTTCAATTAGCGATTATGGTATTGCAGCCGATTATTACTCTCTATATTGGAAAGTTGCAAGGCAGTATGGAAGGTGTGGCCTTTACTGCTGGCTTGGTATTTAGTTTAGGTGGATTTGCAGGTGCTTTTTCGGCACCTGTTTGGGGAAGAATTGGTCAAAATAAAGGGTATTTCAATGTATTGGCAATTACTTTTCTTGGTGCAGGGATCTTTTGCTTCCTTCAATTTTTTCCAAAAACCGTTTTTATGTTTGGAGCTTTGCAGTTTATGGTAGGAATTTTTATTGTTGGGATTAATCCGGCCATAAGTGCAATTTTAGTAAATGCAAGCGATGAAGGTTTTAGAGGACGTATATTTGGATTATTGACAACAGCAAATCAACTTGGTTCAATGGTTGGCCCTTTAGTGGGCGGCATGATTGCTACATTAATTGGTATTGAATTTGTTTTTGTTTTTACAGGAACTCTATTGATTCTTATTAGCATTGGTGTATTCATAAGATATATGAAAAAAAATAATGCCTAACTTATCATATCCGTTGCAAATTATTTGGGAATACCATAAAATTATATCAATAGAATATTTTGTAGAATGGTATAGGATTTTAAAAATATATGATGCTCTAAGGAGAAAAGAATGCAAGAAATCGCTTTGTTTGGTACGGTTTTTATTGATATTAAAGGATTTTCAAAGAATAAATATGACCCAGTTGGGCGTAATGTAGGTAATGTACAGTTTATTCATGGTGGCGTCGGAAGAAATGTTGCAGAAGATATGGGAGTATTAGGAACACCTGTGACTTTTGTAAGTACCGTTGATGATACAGCAATGGGAATAGATGTAGAAAAACGTTTATGGGAATATAATATCAATACGGAATATCTAAAAAAAGTTGAACAAAATGGCATGGGGATGTTTATGGCGATTCTAGATAATAACGGGGATTTAGCAGGTTCGATATCAAGCCCTCCAGATTTCACTTTTTTTGAAACGTTGCTGGAAGAAAAATGTGAAGAAATTATCAAGAGATCTTCTCATGTAGCTCTGGAAATTGATTTAAATCAAAAAATCTCTAGAAAGATTGTAGATACAGCAAATCGCTTAAAGAAGCCCATTTATGGCTTACCAGGGAACTTATCTGTTATTTTAGCTGATAAAGATATTTTAATGGGGATGGAATGTTTCATCTGTAATGATATTGAAGCTGAAAAGATTTTCGACTGCTCTTTTGGAAATGATGATCTTGATTTAATTAAAGCAGAGGTTAAAAATTTTGCTAATAAAATGGAGATAAAATCAATGATTGTTACAATGGGAGAAAAAGGTGCGGTATATTATCAAAAATCAATGGCAGAAGCGGTATATCATAAAGTAAATCCTGTTAAGATGATTGATTCTACTGGAGCGGGAGATTCTTTTTTTTCTGGTGTAGTAAGTGCATTAGTACAAAATAAACCATTGGAAGAGTCTGTTAAGTTTGGTAGTGAAGTAGCGGCTTATACGATTCAATCAGCAGAAAGTACGTGTGTAGGATTTAAACTTAAATAAAAGATTGGATTAAGAGAAATGGGATATTTTTGTGGAATTCATGAGTTTTTTTTAGAAAACATTGATGAAACTTATCGACAGTTCGCAGCTAAACTTTTACCGGAAGATACAAATCTTTTGGGAATAAGATTGCCGATTTTGAAAAAAATTGCCCAGGAAATAGCGAATAATGACTGGCAGAGTTTTCTAAGAAAAGAAAATGACTTATATTTTGAAGATTTCATGCTAAAAGGATTTGTTATTGGTAAAATACGTGGAAATATAGAAGTTATTTTGCCTTATATTCAAGAATTTGTGCCTAAGATTAATAATTGGTCTCTTTGTGATAGTTTTTGTGCGTCATTAAAAATTACAAATAAGAATAAAAAAGTAATGTGGGATTTTATACAGCCATATTTTCTGTCATCTCAAGAATACGAAATTCGTTTTGCGGTAGTAATGGCTTTGGATTTTTTTCTTGAAGATGAATATATTGAAAAAGTACTGCAAAGATTAGACTCTATAAAACATGAAGGTTACTATGTAAAAATGGCTGTCGCATGGGCACTCTCTGTTTGTTATATTAAGCATAAGAATCATACAGAAGAATTTTTGGGGAAGAATCGATTGGATGATTTTACATTTAATAAAGCGTTGCAAAAGATGATTGAGTCTCGTCGCGTAAATGCTTGCGACAAAGAAAGACTTAAAATCTTGAAACGTAAAAAAAATACTAATTATTAATTTTTCTCTATTAGGAATTAAAACTTTATTCGGATTGTAGTTGAGCTTTAGATAAATCGGTGATTATAATGTAGCTTTTAAATACAAAATATATTTAAAGTTTTGGTGACTAAATCACAGAAAAATAAATAAATTAGGGTATAATAAATAGTAAATTTATATTAAAGTGAAAAGGGGTTATAAACGTGAGTGTGATGAAAATTACAAAAAGTAACTTTGATGCAGAAGTAATTCATTCGGATATTCCTGTTTTACTTGATTTTTGGGCAGAATGGTGTACGCCTTGTAAAATGCTATCCCCAATCATACATGAAATTGCAAATGAAAATACGGGAAAAATTAAGGTCGGAAAAGTGAATGTTGACGAAGAGCCAGAGTTAGCTACGCAATTCCAAGTAATGAGCATTCCCATGTTAATTTTATTTAAAGAGGGGAAAGCTGTAAATACATCTATTGGATTTATGGATAAAGAAGCAATTAAAAAATTTCTTAAATAAACAAATTTAATACAATATAAAACCGCATCGGTAAATAATATCTACCGATGCGGTTTTATATTGTATGCGAAATTTCTTCTAGTAATTGGATAAATCCTAATAGTGAATTTAAATCTTTTTCATTTAATTGATTGATTTTTTGCATTAGTTTTAATCTTAATGGCGTTATCGTGGTAGACATTAATTTTTCGCCTTTTCCTGAAAGAATCCAAGACCGTGAATAACCATAATTATCTTCTATTATTTTGGCTAAATGCAATGAGATATTTAGTTTTTTTCCATTAGCTAATAAGTTGATATAATTTGCACTAACACCTACGGTTCTTGCAAAATCAACTTGTTTAATATTTTGCTCTTCCAAGATTAAACGGAGTCGAGTTTGTAAAGTGGGCATAAAATTACTCCTTATCCTTATTAAAGGGGTTAACATGAATTTTATGATAAAAATATAAATAATAAGACTTTTACAAATATATCTTTGTAATTATACACAAAGATATATTTGTTTTATTATAATATGCAACAAAGAAATATGCAAAGTAAATTTCCTTAGACATGAAAAATTGGACATTTCTAACTATAGTGATATGCAAATTATAGGGAAATAGTATTGACAGAGATTTATTAAAATTTTTTATCAAATAGTTTAGTTAATCTTATGATTTGGATGATAAAATTTTATCAAAAAATAAGTAAAGAGTTAGAAAATTTATGATTATTGTATAGTAAAGAGAGATTTGATATAAGTTTTGTATAAAATACTTATATGGGATTGACATTTATTTATTTTAAATGGTAATATTTTATATAGTTAGATAAAGTTAGATAAAATCGAGGAGGATGCGCATACTTGGTTATAACGAATGATAAATGTATTAGAGATTTTTTGAGATTTATGTATGAAAAATTGACTTGATAGTCGATGGTTTCATTATAGTATGCGATAGAAGCTTATGCAAAGATTTTCCACGTGCAACCTAAGGGTTGGGATGACTTTAGCACGCAATATATATAACGTAGATGGAAAAATGCTATTAGCGGTAGGAACGGTGCTCGATCAACAATATATTATGAAGTTGAAAAACTTATCTATTCCGGGGGGTATATGTACATTTAGGTGACCAAGACTTTGACGTAGAACTTCCGGAAGATGTTTTGTCAGAAGAAACAAAGATTTTAGCAACAAAAAATTTGTTTCGAACATTTCAAAAATGTCAGTTGACCAATAATTTAGATGTAAAAAAAGTTCAAAAAACAACACAAACAATTATAGAAAATTTATTGCAAAATAAAAACAATGTGCATCAGTTAACAGATGTTCGAAGATATGATAACTATACTTTCTATCATTCGATTAGTGTTTGTGCTTTGGCAACGATGTTAGGGATATTACGTGGATACTCACCTAAACGATTATCTGAGGTTTCTATTGGTGCGTTACTACATGATGTAGGTAAAGTCAAAATATCACCGAATATTCTTAATAAACCAGAAAAATTGACAGATGAAGAAATGCAGGTAATGAAGACTCATTCTGAAGAAGGTTTTAAAACTTTAAGGAAGAATCGTGAATTGTCTGTAGTTCCAATGCATGTTGCCTATCAACATCATGAGAAATTTGATGGGACGGGATATCCGAGAGGTTTAAAAGGTGATTCAATTCATGAATATGCTAGAATTGTAGCTATTGCAGATGTGTATGATGCTTTAACTTCTGATCGAGCATATAAAAAAGCGTGTCATCCGTATGAAGCTTACAAAATTATGATAGAAATGGTAAATAGCCATTTTGATCCTGAACTTTTCGAATTATTTTTTAATCATGTAGCAGTTTTTCCTGTGGGTACAACAGTTATGTTAAATGATGGAGGCTATGCTATTGTAATCGAGATTAAAAACGGTGAGACCTTTACTCCAAAAGTAAAATTTTTAGCTGATTCAAATTATAATAAAGTATCGGGGGAAGTTTGCGTTGATTTGGCAAAGCAAAGTCGGTTCTTTATTACAGATGTTTTAAACGATGTAGAAGTGTTTGATTTGTTAGATAGGACGAAACATGTACGTTTTGCGTAATTTAAAGTATTTTTTCTAACTTGGCTTTATCAAGAAGGATTACTTGACCACGGGATAATTTCACAATTCCTTCATTGGAAAAATATTTTAACATACGTGATACGACTTCGCGGGCACTACTGACGTATTTCGCAATTTGTTCGTGGCTCAAATAAATAATGTCGGAATTGTTTTTTTTACTTTCATTAAGTAGAAATAGGGCAAGACGTTTGTCAAAACTCATAAAGAGAATTTGCTGCATTGCCCACATAACTTCAGAGAAACGACGAATGGTAAGCTTAGAAGCAAAGTTTTCTACATAAATATTTTTATTATATAGTTCTTGAAAAAAGTTTGCATTTAAAAGCAATAATTCGGAATCCTGCTCAGCATCAATATGTACATCAAATGTAATGTTTTTTAAAACGCAGGATGCTGATAAAACACAGACTTCACCAGGGGTTAGGCGATATAATGTAATGTCTCTGCCATCTTCAGAGAGTAGATATACTCTGAGTTCGCCGCTTTTTACAATTAAAATCCCCATACAATCTAACTCTGCATGGTATATATGAGTTCCTTTTTTGTAATGAAGAAGGGCAATGTTATCCATGATTAAACTTTGATCAATAGGTGTTATCTTATCCCAAAAAGTTAATGTATTTCTTACAAAATCGATAGAATTCAATTTAGATCTCTCCCAATAATGCTATGGTAAAGGCAGTATCTTCTGATACTGCCTTTAATTATTTTTTTAAGTTCTTTATATATTTAATGACTTCACGTCCTGCAATTGCACCTTCGTGGACTGCTTTAGCAATTTGCAGCATACCACCGGTACAATCTCCAGCGGCATATAAACCAGGCAGGTTAGTAGCCATTCGTTCATTTACGGCAATATTTCTACCATTTAATGTGACACCAAGTTTTCTGGCTAAATCAGCACTTCCCGCAACTCCAATTGCAACGAATAGACCGTTTATCTTTTGCTCTGCAGCATTTTCAAATTCAATAGAGTCAATGATATTATTTCCGTTTATTTTATTGATTTTAGCGGTATTTACTTTAATAGACTCGGGAACTGAGGTTTTGGGCTCTTTTCCATCAGTAAGTAAAGTTACGGATTTTGCAACTGGAAGTAAGACTTGTGCTTCATGTAAAGCATAATTTCCATGACCTAATACCGCGACATCTTTACCACGGTAAAAAAATGCATCACATTCTGCACAGTAACTTACCCCTCGTCCCTCAAGTTCTTTTAACCCTTTGATTCGAGGAATAGTTCGTATTGCGCCGGTAGTTAAAATCATTGACGGAGCTTTATATTCACCATGATTTGTCTTAATAATATATTGTCCATCATAGCCTACGCCGACCACTTCGTCATTTATTATTTCAGCACCTAATCGTTTAGCCTGTGAAATACCTATATCGAGGAGTTCGGTCCCTGAAATAGGTTCGGCAAAACCATAATAATTTTCGATTTTTTCTGCTTTTTCTAAGGAACCGCCATCACGACCGATAATTAAGGTTTTTAGATTTGCGCGGCAGGTATATAATGCGGCAGAAATCCCTGCTGGTCCGTTTCCGATAATAATTGTGTCCATGATTTACACCTCCAATATCTTTATTATAGTTGATGTAATAAATTTCTACTACTTATTATTGGCAATATTTTTAGGATAATGTAAAAGCAATTCTATAAGAAGGATGAAAATACCTTTGAAAAAATTTTAATTATACAATATGTATAATTTTATGAATATTATTACATATTTTGCAGGTTTTTTCCTAGGCGAGAACGAATTAGAAAGAAAATATTTGAAATAATGGGGAACATGATTTTTTTTGTAAAAAGAAAAGGAGTGCTAAAAATGAAGAAAAATATAATGCGGATGTTTATGTTAAGTTTACTCGGAGTAACAATGTGTGTAAGTGGATGTAATAATGGATTAACAGACGAACCAGATAAAGTAGATTTCCCGACGAAACCGATTAATGTTATTGTTCCTTTTAGCGCAGGTGGGGGAAGTGACTTACAAGCTAGGACGCTAGAAAAATTAGCACCTAAATATCTTGGACAGAGTTTTATCGTTACAAATAAAACGGGTGGCGGTGGAACTGTTGCCTGGAATGAATTGGTTAATGCACCGGCAGATGGATATACCATTGGTATTAGTGGAGTTGAATTAATTATGCAGCCAATTTATGGAGAAACCAAATATCATTATCCAACAGCATTGGAACCATTGGCACAAATGGCAATTACGCCAGGCGTACTTATAATAAAAGCAGATCAGTCATGGCAAACACTTGATGATTTAATTTTATATTGTAAAGAACATCCAAAAGAAGTGAAATTTGCTCATGGTGGTATTGGCTCTTTAGGGCATATAATAGGAGAAATTTTAGGGAAGAAAGCTGAGGTTGACATTGAACAAGTACCATTTCGTGGTGGGTCAGAGGCTGTTGCTGCTTTATTAGGAAATCATGTACAATTTGTTGTTGCTAATCCAGGGGCACTATCAGAACAAATTAGAAATGGAACAGTTAGGGCTTTAGCTGTTTCAGCTAAAGAAAGATTAAATAATGTTGAATTAAATCAGATTCCAACTTTTAAAGAGATGGGGTATGATATTGTTTTAGAAAATTGGTTTGGGTTAGTAGCTCCAAAAGAGATACCATCTCAGATTAAAGCTAAATTAGAAGAAAAGTTAGAGAAAATGATTTCAGATCCTGAATTTAAAGGAAATATTGAAAAACTAGGATTAGAAGTTGAATACTTAAACTCAGATCAATCTAAAAAGAAATGGCAAAAAGACAATGAGAATTTAAAGAAAATTCTAGATGATACTGGTGTTTTAGAACAAATTCAGGCCCAGAAGAAATAAAGTGCTTAGAATTTTAGTAAAGGCTGTTTAACTACAATAAAAGTAGAGTAAACAGCCTTTGTTTTATTTTTAGAAAGGATAAACTTTTTTTTTCTGGAATTATTTAAGCAGATATAAGTAAGTTAAATATTTTTGATAATTTATGGTTAGAACAGATTCGTGAATAATTAAATATATTTATGAGGAAGTGGATAAGATGATTCGATTTGGAATTGTTGGTACCAGCTGGATTACAGAGGAATTTATTCGTTGTGCAAAACTTTATCCGGAGTTTAAAATGAGTGCAGTCTATTCGAGAACATTAGAAAAAGCTGACGAATTTGCAAACAAAGTAGGGGCAGAGCATATATTTACGGATTTAGAAGCGATGGCGAAAAGTGATTTGATTGATGCTGTGTATATTGCCAGTCCTAATTCACTTCATGCAGAGCAATCACTATTATTTATGGAACATCAAAAGCATGTATTGTGCGAAAAGCCCGCTTCGGCAAATGTAGAAGAATTGAAAAAAATGATACAAACGGCGAAAGCGAATAAGGTTGCTTTTATGGAGGCGATGAAGTCTATTTTACAACCGGGGATGCAGGCAATTAAAGCAAATCTCAATAAAGTTGGCAAAGTAAGACGCTATTTCGGAAACTATTGCCAATATTCATCTCGTTATGATGCATATAAAGCGGGAAAATATAATAATACCTTTAACCCTGCCTTTGCAAACGGTGCACTAATGGATTTGGGGATTTATTGTATTTATCCAATGGTATATCTTTTCGGCAAGCCGGAATCTATTTTAGCAAGTGCAGTAAAACTTTCGTCGGGCGTTGATGGTGAAACAGCACTTATTTGTCGATATAAGGACATGGATGCAGTCATTATGTTTTCAAAGATAACGGCATCTGCTCTTCCTTCGGAAATTCAGGGGGAAGCTGGGACTTTAACCTTTAGTATTGTCAATGAGATTAGTAAGGCGAATATTTATTATCACGATAAAAATAAAAAAGTTGAAGTAGTTGAATTTGATCCAATGCGAGATTATATGTATTTTGAAGCAAAAGAATTTATGGAGATGATAAAAGAAAAACGTATTGAATCAGCAGAAAATTCATTTGAGCTTGCGCTTGCAGTAAGAGAAATTATGGATGAAGTGAGACGGCAGATTGGACTTTCTTTTCCAAACGATATCGTAAATTAGTCATCGGATAAAAAATTTTAGGGATGGGTATAAATGAAGCGAATTGAGAAGATTCACGCATATATAAAAGAAAAATCAAATTTGTATAAGTTTTCTGATTTACAAGGCAGAGTAGGGATAGATGCAGGAAAGATTGCTGAGGATTTAGATATTTTGCGCAATAATGTCAGCATGGAGTTAAATGCACTTTATCGGCAAGGCAAAATCATAAAAATTATGGGAAGACCTGTTTTGTTTTTTGATCGACAGGTGTTAGAAAATTTACTTGGTGAATCTTTAGCAAATTCGACGAATCAAGTAAATTCTATCGAAGAAATTTTACCGAAGCATCAAATGAAAACGCCGTTTGATTATCTTGTAGGAGCAGATAGCAGTCTAAAGAAACAGGTTGAGCAAGCAAAGGCTGCAATTTTATATCCCCCAGACGGACTACATACATTAATCCTAGGGCAAACTGGAGTTGGAAAGACTTTGTTTGCGCATATGATGTATGAATATGGAAAAGCTGTGCATAAACTACCTCCTGAAGCACCGTTTATTACTTTTAATTGCGCAGATTATTATAATAATCCACAATTATTGGTATCCCATATTTTTGGACATGTAAAGGGAGCCTTTACAGGAGCCGATAGTAATAAAAGTGGATTGATTGAATCGGCTGATAAAGGGATATTGTTTCTCGATGAAGTCCATCGTCTACCCCCAGAAGGACAGGAAATGATTTTCTATTTCATTGATACGGGAACTTTTAATAAACTGGGCGAGACAACACGCCATAGAAAAGCAAAGGTTTTAATTATCGGTGCGACAACAGAAGATCCAGAATCTTCATTAACGAAGACTTTTGTTCGGCGTATTCCAAATGTAATCACGATTAAGCCTTTGGCTGAACGCACGATGAAGGAAAAAGTTGATATTATTAAGATTTTAATAGCACAGGAAGTGGAACGAATTCAAAAGCCGGTTAAAATTTCTGTAGAATCTATTAAAGGCTTGATTGGTAGTATTTCTTATGGAAATGTAGGGCAGCTTAAATCCAATATTAAACTGCTTTGTGCAAAAGCTTTTCTTAATAGTATCGATAATCCAAATTATATTGAAATTGATTTTAAAATTCTGCCGACAAAAATTAAAAATGGCTTGTTAACGTTGAGTGCAGATCGCAAAGCCTTGGCAGAGCTGAATACCTATATTAATGAATCTTTATTTGTTGTTCCAGAAGGTGTAAAGAATCCTGTTGATTCTAAAGAAAGCCAAGAAGATTTCAATTTGTATCAAGTAGTTGAAGATAAGGTCAATCTTTTAAAAGGAGAAAATATTAGCGACGAATTAATTAAGCAGATTGTGGCAACAGATGTGAATGTATATATTAAATCGTTTTACCATAAGCAAAATATCAATATGTCAGTACGTGAACGGTTGCTTAAAATTGTAGATAAAAGCTTAGCTGATTTTGCTCAGGAGATTAATACATTAGTACAAAATCGTTTAAATAGAGAATATAAAGAACGATTTCTATATGCATTTAGTTTGCATTTAAGTGCGTTTCTAAAAAGAATTAAAGATGAGGAAGAATTGCCAGATATCGAACTTGAGGGCGGAGTTCCCAAGGATTCATTAGAGTTTAAAGTCGCAATAGAGATTAAGGATAAAATTGAGGAACATTACCATATAGAAGTGCCGAGAAATGAAATTGAATATTTTGCATTATTATTGGTTTCAACAATGGAAGATGAAAAAGATGAAAAGGTTGTTATTATTGTCGCAGCACATGGGAAAAGTACAGCTGCCTCAATGGTAGAAGTCGCTCAGGGGTTATTTGGTAGTAATGATGCAAATTTAATAGCTATTGATATGCCTTTAGATATAAATCCTAAGGACATTCTCGAAAAAATGATTTGCAAACTAAATGAATTAAATTATCAAAAAGGTGTTTTATTACTGGTTGATATGGGTTCTTTAGCTAATTTTGGAACGTTGATCATGGAAAAGCTTCCAGTCAAGGTTAAGACGATTGATATGGTGTCAACGCCATTAATTTTAGAGGCAATGAGAAAAGCTGATATTGTGGGGATGGATTTAGATAGTATTTATGACTCGCTAGTGAATTTTAAAGGTTATGATATTGACTTTACTGCACCAGAAGAAAAGGCAAAAGAAGTAATTATTACTATATGCACTTCTGGTGAAGGTGCGGCAGTAAAGCTGAAAGAACTTATTGAAGAAGAATTAGACAGCATTACAAATCGAAAAGTTGATGTAATTCCTATTGGTGTTAATCAGATGAAATCAAGTGTACTTGATTTAGAAACAAGTTGTAAAATTATTGCTGCGGTTGGCATGGTAAAGCCACCACTAGATATTCCCTTTATCCCCTTGGAAAAAGTAATCAGTGGTGAGGCTAAAGATTTTTTGCGTAAAATATTAAAAAGCGATTTAAAAATTGTCAAAAACGATAAGAATATTGTGGTACGGAATTTATGTGAAGAATCTTTAGAAAAGTTTTTAACTTATTTAAATCCCAAAAAGATTATGAGTGTATTAATAGACTTTCAAAGTGTATTAGAAAAAGAATCAAAACGAAAATGGAATAATCCACTTAGAATTCGTTTAATTGTTCATTGTGGTTGTGCATTAGAAAGAATGGTCGTTCAAGAGGGGCTAAAATATCAGGGGGAAATTGATGAGGTTGATACACTGAAGGTTAAGATGATAAAAAAGGCCGCAAGTGTATTTGAAAAAACATTGAATATCATATTAAGCGATGATGAAATTTATTACATGGCGCAAATGTTTTAACTTTTCGATACACTATCTTGGGGAAATACTGAGATAGTGTATTTTTCTATTTTAAAATAGTGTATTAATAAATTTTAATATAGTGTATTATTTAGAGCCGTAGAGTATTGGAAAAGGATATTTTTAGCTTGTAAAGCAGATAATAAAGTAGAATTGATTCAGATAAATCTTTTATTTCTTTTGAATCTTAGTCGCCCTTATTCAGAGACTCAACCGGATCACCTATGCTCTTTGGGGATTATTCACGCTCAGAAAGGTGGGAATTTTAGAGCGGGTTAGTCATCGGATAAAGTTAATTTTAAATAATACACAAAGTTGGCACGCGATTTGCAATATATTATGGGTGTATAGAAAAAAGAAAAGTAACCAGAAGGAGGATACCAAATGCTGGCAGTTATCGTAGGGACTCACGGGAATTTTGCGATAGAACTGATTCGTACTTGTGAAATGATTTGTGGTACTTTATCCAATGTAAAGGCTGTAACTTTACTGCCGGGAGAAGGTGCAGAGGATTTAGCAAGGAAATATGAAACTGCTTTATCTGAACTGGATATTGAGGATGGAGTATTATTTTTGAATGATTTGTTTGGTGGTAGTCCTTATAATGCCGCTTGTCGAATTGCAGCAGGACAGGAAAAGTACGGAGTGGTTACGGGCGTAAACTTGTCAATGCTAATTGAAATGTTCGGATATCAGCAAGCGTATTCTGAAGTAGATATCATAGGTGCCATGGAAAAAGCAGTAGACGCAGGCAAAAATGGAATGCAGTGTTTTCATATGAGCACAATTCAAAATGAGGAGGATGATTTATAATGATGAATATTGTATTAGCAAGAATTGATGACCGTTTAATTCATGGACAGGTAGCAACAATTTGGACGAAAGTCACGGGATGCGAACGTATTATCGTTTGTGATGACGATGTTGCCAACGATACGATTAGGAAAACATTACTAACACAAGTTGCTCCTCCAGGAATTAAAGCAAATGTTGTTGATGTAGAGAAAGCAATTCGTGCATATAAAAATCCTAAGTATGAGGGGGTAAAAGTAATGTTGCTTTTCACAAATCCAACGAGCGTTCTTAGAATGGTTGATGGTGGAGTTCAAATTGCCTCGGTTAACATTGGTGGAATGAGCTTTAAAGAAGGTAAAACACAGCTTACACAAGCGGTTTCTGTCGACGATCAAGATCGTAAAGCTTTCCAAGCTTTGCATGAAAAAGGCATTGAGTTAGAAATTAGAAAAGTAAATACAGATACAAAAATTGATTTGATGAGTATATTGAAATAATTGAAAGTAAAATTTTATTTATAAAAAGAGAATAGAGAAAATGGAGGGATAAATCATGGAACTTAGTACTATGCAGATTATTGCGGTTTTTATTGTATCGTGCATTAGTGGCATGGGGAGTGTACTAGACGAGTTTCAAACCCATCGCCCATTAATCGCTTGTACAGCAGTAGGTCTTATTTTAGGTGATATGACAACAGGAATTATTATTGGTGGTACATTAGAAATGATTGCTCTTGGCTGGATGAATATTGGTGCTGCAATGGCGCCAGATGCAGCATTGGCTTCTGTTATTTCTACGATTTTAGTTATTGCAGGACATCAAAGTATTGGTGCTGGTATTGCAATTGCAATGCCGCTTGCCGCAGCAGGTCAAGTACTTACGATTTTTGCAAGAACGATCACGATCTTTTTCCAACATAAAGCGGACGATTTTGCTAAAGCAGGTAATTTAAATGGTGTAGATTTTTGCCATATAGCGGCTTTATTTATTCAAGCATTGCGTGTTGCAGTTCCAGCTGTATTAGTTGCAATGTTTGTCGGTACTGGTGCAGTACAAAGCATGTTGGCTGCGATTCCACCAGTAGTTACTGGTGGATTACAAGTAGCTGGCGGATTTATCGTAGTTGTAGGGTATGCAATGGTAATCAATATGATGGGGGCTAAATATTTAATGCCTTTCTTCTTTTTAGGTTTTGTTTGTGCAGCGTTTACCAATTTCAATCTTGTCGCTTTTGGTGTAATTGGTCTTGTAATGGCAATTGTATATATTCAATTAAATCCTAAATACCAAGTTGCAAGTGCTCCAGCAGTTGCTGGAAATGCATCAGCAAATAACTTAAATGACGATTTAGACGATGATTTAGACGATTAATTTGCGAAATAAAAGGAGGATGATAATCGTGGGAGCAGAGAAAAAATTAACTAAAGGTGATATATTTAGTGCATTTATTCGCTCAAATTTTTTACAAGGTTCATGGAACTTTGAAAGAATGCAGGCACTTGGATATTGTTTTGGGATGATTCCAATTATAAAAAGATTGTATCAAGGGCAAGACCGTGTAGATGCATTAAAAAGACATTTGGAATTTTATAATACACAACCATTTGTTACTGCACCGATTATTGGGATTACGGCAGCAATGGAAGAGCAAAGAGCCAATGGAGCGGATATTCCTGATGGTGTAATCAATGGGATTAAAGTAGGAATGATGGGCCCGCTTGCTGGTGTTGGTGATCCGATTTTCTGGGGAACACTTCGTCCAATGGTAGCTGCTATGGGGGCATCACTTGCTTTAGGTGGAAGTTTATTTGGCCCGATTTTATTTTTTGTACTTTTCAATGCAGTTCGCTTAGGTGTTAGATGGTATGGGATTCAGTATGGATATGCAAAAGGAACCGATATCGTAAAAGATCTTGCAGGTAATAAATTGCAAAAGATTACAGAAGGCGCTTCTATTCTTGGCTTATTCGTTATGGGTGCATTAGTTTGTAAGTGGACATCAGTAAATATTCCGCTCGTTGTATCAGAAATAGCAATGCAAGATGGTACAATTGTAGTTACGACTGTACAAGATATTTTAAATCAATTGATGCCTGGCTTAGTGCCACTTTTATTAACATTCATGTGCATGAATTTATTGAAAAAGAAAGTAAATGCACTTTGGATTATCTTTGGTTTATTCGCTATTGGTATCGCAGGTTTTGCATTAGGTATACTAAAATAATTTGGCTCATTCTCTAAAAATATATAAATACTCACACAAAAAAGAGAAAGACTAATGCTAATGTGAATAGTAAATAGTCTTTTTCTTTTTTACAATATTTGAAAAGTTGTAGTAAAAAGAAATTAAAAAATAAGAGAATTACTGTTTTAATGTTTGCATGATAAAACCAAAAAATATATAATAAAGTGAGTAAATGGTAGCCAAGGAGATGAATAAATGGATAGAACAGAAGAAATGAAAGATTTAACTTTATTAGGAAAACAAGGCACTGCCTATAATTATAATTACGATCCTGAAGTATTGGAGACATTTGATAATAAACACATAGATAACGCATATTGGGTGAAATTTAATTGTCCGGAATTTACAAGTTTATGCCCGATCACAGGGCAGCCTGATTTTGCAACAATCTATATCAGCTATATACCGGAAATAAAAATGGTAGAAAGTAAATCTTTGAAACTATATTTATTCAGCTTTAGAAATCATGGTGGATTCCATGAAGATGTTGTAAATATTATCATGAAGGATTTAATAGCTAAAATGGATCCTAAATATATAGAGGTTTGGGGGAAATTTTTACCGCGTGGAGGAATTTCGATTGACCCATATTGTAATTATGGCAGACCGGGAACAAAATACGAAGAAATGGCGTGGGAACGCTTTAAAGCACATGATTTAGTTGGTATGGATAAGGTAGATAATCGTTAAAATAGGGAAACTTCGATAGAGTGGGGTTAGGAATATGAATGAATTATTATCGAACGTATTAACAAGAAAAAGCGTTTATCAATTTGAATCAAGGCAAATTGTTGGGGATGAATTATGTGATATTTTAGAGGCTGGGCAATTTGTGTCAGATACAATTCAAATTCAAAATTGGCATTTTCTCGTTATTCAGAAAACGGAAGTTTTAGATCGTATTCGTCAATTATGGAAAGATGAATTAAGTAATAATCGGGCGATGCAAAATAGTATCTCGATGGCGCCGACATTAATTATTGTATCAAGTCAAAAAGATGATACAGACACGATTAATGCTGCGAATGCAACGATTGGTAATATGATGCTGGCTGGGGATAGAAAGGGTATAGGCTGTTGTTGGCTGCCGTTTATTCAATCCTTATTTAAAAGCGAAGAAGGACGTAAGTTAAAACAAGACTTAAGTATTCCGGAAGAATATATTTATTCTAGTGCATTGGCAATCGGATATAAAGCGAACCTGCATAAACAAGAAGTATTAAAACACAATTGCATCGTAAATTTTATACGTTAATTATGGATAATAAAAACAGCTATGAAATATCTCGATTGAGATGCTTCATAGCTGTTTTGTTTATTTATTAAACTGTTTGCGATATGCAATAAGATCAGGAATACTTACAATCGGAAAGTTATGTTTTTTTGCATAATCGACAAGACCTGGTAAGCGAGTCATTGTTCCATCTGGGTTTGTTATTTCACAAAGAACACCGCATGGTTTCAATCCGGCAAGCCTTGCTAAATCTACAGTCGCTTCGGTATGCCCGTCACGCTCAAGGACACCGCCTTGTTTTGCACGAAGCGGGAACACATGTCCTGGTCTATTTAAATCGGATGGTTTGGCTCCATCGGCAATCGCAGCTTTGACTGTAGTAACGCGATCGGCCGCTGATACTCCTGTCGTTACACCAACAACCGCTTCAATTGATTCGGTAAATCCTGTGCCAAAAGGACTCGTATTATGTTCAACCATCATTGGAATTCCAAGTTCAGCAATTTTGCTTTCTGTTAAACAAAGGCAAACAATGCCACTGCAATCATGAATTTGCAGTGCCATCTGCTCATTGGTTAGAGTTTCCGCAGCGAAAATTAAATCGCCTTCATTTTCGCGATTCTCATCATCGACAACGATGACGCCGCTACCCTGTTGAAATGCGCGGATTGCTTTTTCAACGCGTTCAATTTCTGTACCGAATTGAGATAATAAATTTTCCTTCATCAAAAATTCCTCCAAATGATAATTTGGACTTATAGAAGGGTGAGTAAAAAGACAGAATATTACTGCCTACTCTCTTTCATCCAGACTTTAACTGTCGGTACCGGATTCGCACCGGTTCTGCTGACTTTCTAAAAAGAAACGCTTGCGGACTTTCAATATTGATTACCGCCGATTGGGAATTTCACCCTACCCTGAGAATAAGTCATACAATACTATATGATACTCTTTGAAAGGGTAAAGTCAAGAATTTATTTCTTTTTTGGATATTTTAATTGTACGAGATATTGATTTGCTTTTGCTCGGATTGTGGATCCTCCGCTGCCAAATTCATCATCATTTTGTAAAATTGCCAAATCCCATCTTTCTTTAGAATGCAAGTCCCCATACATTCCATAAGGAACTCCGTTATTTTCATAAGGTGGGAAAATTCTATCGACGTTATCGCCAGCTTCTCCATGAGTCATTACGTGTTCAATATCAATTGGAATATCTAACGCATAGGCGAGAACAGCAATTGATTTGGCTAAATTCTCAATTTGAACTTTGGTCGGCGGTTCGGGCCCTATGTCTTCTGGTGTTGCTTGATATGCGGCATTTATTGTAATGCCAATACTTCCGCTATTTCGCATATAGGTATGTGGACGAAGTTCAGATAAACTTTTGCCTGATAAATAGATTGTTCCGTCGTAGTCGATATTGATATGATAAGCATCGAATAATTCGCTATAAGGCATACCAGTCCAATGTAGGTAAATTTTAATGGGACGATTTTTTGCTTGCGCTGCTTTTAATAAAGCTGGTTTGGCGTTATAGGCTAACATTTCAAGTTCTGACAAAGAAATAATAGAGAACTTTTCAGAATCGGAATATTCAGGTGTATTTGCGAAGCTGGATATTGGAAAAAAGCAAAGGCAGAAAATAAAAAACAAAATTTTTTTATAGTTTAACAATGATAAAATTCTCCCATCTACGCAATATTTATCAATTATACTACAATTTAAATTATGGTCAAAGGTAATTTTTACGTTCATGTCGAATTTTACTTCAAAGTAGTTAGCGGTGTCATAGTTAGGAGAGATTGCCTTGGTATATGGAGTTATCGATATTGGCTCAAATACAATTCGAATGACGATTTATAAAGTTGAAAGTGTTAAGTTTCGTGTTTTATTGCATAAGAAAGATGCAACTGGTTTAGCTTCTTATGTAAAAAATGGAGCGATGTCTAAACAAGGAATTGAGAAAGCATGTCATGTTTTAAATGAATATAGAATGATTTTAGAAAATTTTAATGTGCAGAATAAGTATGCTTTTGCTACAGCTGCATTTCGTAATATATCAAATAGTAGGGAAGCTGTAGATGAAATTGAGCAACAAACAAATTTAAAAATAGAAGTGATATCGGGAGAGGAAGAAGGTAAGTTAAGTTTTATTGGTGCATCAAGATTGCAATCATTATCAGATGGAATATTGATTGATATTGGTGGCGGTAGTACGGAATTGGTCATCTATAAAAAAGGAATTTATCAGAAAGCTTTGAGTTTACAAATAGGGTCTTTGAGTGCTTATCGGGATTATATTGTAGGATTACATCCAACAATAGAGGAAAAAGAGAAGATTGAACGGGCTGTTTTAGAAAAATTAGAGCAAACGGATGATAAAGATTTTACACATGCGCAATATAAGTTTGGGTATGGAGTGGGGGGAACGGTAAGAGCGGTAAATAAATTAAAGCAGAATTTTTATCAAAATCTACAATGGCGTAATGAATTGGAATCAAAAGATGTTTATCAAATTACAGAGGTGTTAATGCAAGAAAGAGAAAAAGCTCCACGGCAGCTTTTAGATGTGATTTCCAGAATCGCACCATATCGTTTGCGTACGTTGATGCCTGGATTGATTATTTTAAACACATTGTTAAAAAAGTATGAAAGTTGCTTATTAAGGGTAAGTATGTCTGGTGTTCGAGAAGGTTACTTGTATAGTAAAGTGTTAAGTCACCATACCTAAATTATTCTAGCTTAGGTTTAGGATCATGTAGACAGGTTAAACATTTGTCTTTTGAGTAAAAACATAGAGAAAAAATATTGACAATATAAAACCGATGTGTTAGATTAAGTGTATTAAAAGATGAATAAAGATTGAAACTGGTGATAGGGGAGTAAAATCATTAGCGCACTCACAGAGAGCTAAGGGGGCTGGAACTTAGCAGGAAGCGGAATGAATAAGTGGGCCCTTGAGGGTGTCGTGAACGATTTTAATTTATTAGCGACAACGTATGCTTACGTTAATGAGCTGAGAATGTGATAGCATTCAATAGAGGTGGTCGCTTTTTATAGTGGCAAACAAGGTGGTAAACGCAGATCATGCATCTGTCCTTATATGGACAGATGCTTTTTTATTTGTATTTTTGAGTAGAGGAGATAGAAAAGATGGCAAAAAGATTATTGATGGGAAATGAAGCAATTGCATTAGGGGCGATTCGTGCTGGTGTAAATGTCGTGTCAGGTTATCCAGGGACACCTTCAACAGAAGTATTGGAGACAATTGCAAAAGCAAAAGCTGATTTATATGTAGAATGGTCAATTAATGAAAAAGTTGCGCTTGAAGTTGCGGCTGGTGCTGCTTATACAGGTGCTAGAAGTTTAGTCACAATGAAACAAGTTGGCTTAAATGTAGCAAGTGACCCATTGATGAGCCTCGCTTATATTGGGGTAAAAGGTGGTATGGTAGTCTTAGTTGCTGATGACCCAGGGCCGATTTCTTCGCAAACAGAACAGGATACACGGCATTTTGCGCAGTTTGCTCATTTACCAGTCTTTGATCCTTCTACTCCAGAAGAAGCATATGAAATGATTGGTGATGCATTTAATTATTCAGAAAAATATCAGACCCCTGTAATTTTTCGCCCAACGACACAAGTTTGTCATGCTTGCTCGACGGTGGATGTAGATGAAAGAGTCGTTAAACGTGAAATTGAAGGCTTTGTAAAAGATCCGAAATGGGTGATTTTCCCGAAGCTATCTTATCAAAATCATTTAAAAATTCATGCTAATGAAGGAAAGATTGGCGAAGATTTTTCAACACTTCATTACAATATGATTACAGGTAAAGGAAAACGCGGCATTGCAGCAAATGGAGTATCGGTTACTTATGTTAAAGAAGTTTTATCAGATGAAAATCTAGAGGCAAAAGTGCTAAAGCTGGCGACGAGTCATCCATTTCCAGAAAATTTAGCAAGAGAGTTTTTAGATGGGGTGGATGAAGTGCTCGTCGTTGAAGAACTTGATCCGGTCATTGAAGAAGCACTTTTAAAAATCTGTGGCAAATATCATTTGCCAGTAGAAATTCGCGGAAAGTTAACGCAAGATACAAATGTTGCAGGGAGTAATAATTATGAAACCGTAAAATCTGCAATACATAAATTTTTTGGCATAGAACAAAAGCAGAGTAATGAAATACCGTTGCCAGAGCTGCCAATTCGTCCGCCGGTATTATGTGCAGGCTGTCCGCATCGAGCTTCATTCTATAGTGTAAAAATGGCAATGAAAAGAGCAAAGCAAAGAGCTGTTTTTACAGGAGATATCGGCTGTTACACGCTAGGCAATGCAAAACCGCTGGATATGGTAGACACTTGTCTTTGTATGGGGGCAGGTATTACGATGGCACAGGGGTTAGTTAGAGCGGATAAGAGTGCAAAACATATTGCTTTCATTGGCGATTCAACGTTTTTCCATACTGGAATTCCAGGAATTATTAATGCCGTTTACAATGGAACGGACATTACCGTAATTATTGTGGATAATTCAACAACCGCGATGACAGGGCATCAACCACATCCGGGAACTGGGAAGACGATGATGGGCGATGTTACGGAGAAAGTCAACATTGAAAAAGTGCTCCGTGGTTGCAATGTTGAATTTATAAAAAGAGCAAATCCATTAGATTTGAAATTGGCGATTGAAACAGTAACAGAGGCGGTAGCATTTCCGAAAGTATCTGTTGTACTGTTCGAAGCACCATGCATTGCAATCGTGAAACCTAAACCTAAATCAAAGGTAAATGAAAAATGTATTGGTTGTAAAAAGTGTATTAGAGAGATTGGCTGTCCGGCGATTTCTTTAACGAGTAATGGTAAAGCGATTGTTGATACAAATTTATGCTATGGTTGTACATTATGCAGTCAGGTTTGTCCGGTAAATGCGATTGGAGGTTGTGAAGCATGAATTTGAATTGTTTATTAGCAGGTGTAGGTGGGCAAGGTACGGTACTCGCATCAAAAATCATAGCGCAGACAGCAATCAATCAAGCTTATCCAGCGCATACCTCTGAAACGATTGGGATGGCACAACGCGGTGGTTCAGTAGTCAGTCATGTAAGACTTGGACCAAAAAGCTGCTCGCCAGCAATTCCTAAAGGGCAGGCAGAAGTTATCATTGGGTTTGAACCAGCGGAAGCGGTAAGAAACATTTCCTATTTGCATAATGAAGGAGCAGTGTTATTAAATGCGAATCCGATTATGCCTGTTACAGCTTCGCTTGGTGTTGGCGCATATGAAGTGGAAAAGATTATTGCGTTTGCAAAACAGCAAGCAAAAAAAGTGATTGTTATAGATGGAAATGCATTATGTAAAAAAGCAGGTTCGGCAAAAGTATTGAATGTAATCATGCTTGGTGTAGCAATAAAAGCGCAGTTACTTCCCTTTACAAAGGCGGACATTATAAAAACGTTAGAAGAAAATTTACCATCAAGATTTTTAGAGCTAAATCGCAAGGCTTTCGATATTGGATATTCTTACGACGTAAGGGAGTGTGCAAAATGAAACAGGAACAATTTGAAAAATTTCAACGTGTATTTGCTAGAGTAATTGAAAATAGTCCATTTTATCGGGCGAAATATAAAGAGACTGGCTTAGTTTTTGAAGATATCAAATCGCCTGATGACATTGCAAAGATTCCATTTACAACGAAAGGAGAATTGAGAAAAGCCTATCCATTAGATATTCAAGCAGTGCCAGATGAAGAGGTTGTACGTATTCATTCCTCTTCTGGAACGACAGGTGATCCAATTGTTATTCCGTATACAGAAAACGACGTGGAAACATGGGGCATGATGATGCAACGTTGTATGACAATTGCGGGATTAACGAAAAAAGATCGCATACAAATTACACCAGGCTATGGCTTATGGACAGCAGGCATTGGGTTTCAACGTGGAGCAGAAAAACTTGGAGCAATGGCAATCCCAATGGGGCCGGGAAATACAGAAAAACAGTTAAAAATGATGGTGGATTTAGGGGCAACTGCACTTACAGCAACATCTTCTTATGCGTTATTATTGGCTGAAGAGATTGCAAAACGTCAGATGAAAGATAGAATCAAATTAAAAACAGCAATTATTGGTTCAGAGCGCTGGGGCGAAAAAATGCGTAATCGTATTGTTGATGAATTAGGTGTAGATATTTATGATATTTATGGATTAACAGAAATCTATGGGCCTGGTATCTCAATTAGTTGTAAAGAAAATAACGGTTTACACTATTGGGATGACCATTTATATTTTGAAATTATTGATCCTGTGAGTGGTGAAGTTTTACCAGAAGGTGAGCTTGGTGAATTAGTTGTTACAACATTAACAAAAGAAGGAGCACCACTCATTCGTTATCGTACGCATGATTTAACGCGATTATTAAAAGGAAAATGCTCTTGTGGCCTTGAGTACCCTCGTCATGATATTATTCTTGGCAGAACGGATGATATGATAAAGATTAAAGGAGTAAACATCTATCCAGGACAAATTGAAGATGTACTAAAAGGGATTGATGGAACGAGCAGTGAATATCAAATTGTTCTCGACCGTAAAGAAAATAAAGATTGTATGTTACTTCGTGTAGAAAAACAAGCAAATGCAGAAAACTTAGTAATCGAAAAAGCGCTAAAACGTCACTTTAAAACGAAAATTGGCATTATGATAGAAACAGAGGTAGTTTACATTGGTGATTTACCTCGCAGTGAAAAGAAAACAGCCCGTGTGATTGATAAACGTTATTGCTAAAAATAAAAAAAGCCCAAGTAGAGAGTTTTCGCTACTTGGGCTTTTGGTTTTCTTGTTATTTATTTTTCTGGGATTTTAAATGCTGCATATATTTTTTCGTTTCGCTTACAATGATGCCGGATAAACAAATAAGGGCAATTAAGTTAGGCAATGCCATTAACCCGTTTACAATATCGGCAAGAATCCAGATTGCATCGAGCTTTAAGAAAGCACCTGACAAAATCATTAAAATGAAGATATAACGGAAAGGTTTAATGCTTTTTACCCCCCATAAATATACACAGCTGCGCTCCCCATAATAGTTCCAGCCGAGAATTGTGGTAAAGGCAAATAATACAAGACAAAGTGTTAATACTTGTGACCCAAGCATGCCATAGATACTTGAGAAAGCATCAGAAGTCATTGCAGCTCCAGCGGCATCACCTGTCCATACGCCAGTTAAAATCAAAGTTAAGCCAGTCATGGAGCAAATAATAATCGTATCGATAAAAGTACCTGTCATAGAGATTAAGCCTTGTTCAGCAGGCCATTTTGTTTTTGCAGCTGCAGCGGCAATCGGTGCACTTCCAAGACCGGATTCATTAGAGAAAACACCACGAGCAATCCCGTTACGCATTGCCATCATGACTGTTGCTCCAAGAAACCCACCTGTAGCTGCTGTAGCAGAAAATGCACTGCTCACTACAAGGGAAATTGCGTCAGGAAGTTTATCAAAATTAAGAGCAAGAATTGATGTGCAGACAGCAATATAAATTAAAGCCATTGCAGGAACGATTTTAGAAGAAACCTTAGCAATACTTTGAATACCACCTAAAGTAACCGCCGCTACAACGCCAGTTAAAATTAATGAAGTTGCAATAATTGGGAGTCCGAAAGATAATTCTACACTAGATACGATTGCATTCACTTGTGGAAATGTACCGATACCAAGTAAAGCTACAAGAATACAACTAAATGCAAAAAAGATAGCTAAAGGACGAAATTTTTCACCAAGACCTTTTTCAATGTAATACATTGGACCGCCAGCGATTTGACCATTTGCATCTGTGACGCGATATTTTACTGCCAATAAACCTTCGGCATACTTTGTTGCCATGCCGAAGAAAGCGGCAAGCCACATCCAAAATAATGCTCCTGGACCACCTGCTTTAATTGCAGTTGCTACGCCGACAATATTACCTGTTCCAACGGTAGCCGCAAGTGCTAGACATAATGCACTGAAACTTTTTACGTCACCAGAACCTTTGCTTTGTGATGTGAAAATTAATTTTAAGGCTAAAGGTAATCGAAAGACTTGAATAAGACCTAAACGAATTGTAAGTAAAATACCTGTACCAATCAGCAATGTGATTAATGGTGGTCCCCAAACGAAATTATCTATTTCGTTTAATATTTGAAGTAAATCCATGAAATTTATTCTCTCCTTACAAAAAACATTTGTGCCCTAATATTGCACACAATGAATAATATATCACATTTTGTCGGTAGATGATAGGGGGTATTCTGGCTTCTTTATTAAATTATTATTTTCTTGCTATATTATTTTCTTTATATAAAATGGGAAAAAAACTCAAAAAAATAAGCTTTTGCTATTATTTGCCTTATAATGTTATTGGGAAAATGTGTGATTTCAGGTTGTTTTTTAGAGAAGGTAGAGAAGAACGGTTATCATCGAGAAAAATTTTAAAAATGAAAATTTAAGCAGTTGCTTCAAAGCGTACTATATCGTTCAAGAAATATATTTTTATCATGATAAAATAAAGAAAAGAATTAAATTAGGGGAGATAGTATGAAAGAGTTTCATGCTATCTCCCCTTAATATTCGGTTAAAGATGAATGCTTAGTTTTTATTCGATGATTTAGCAAAATGTTTCGCAATCACTGCCTTGATTTCATCATAAGTGATTTCTTCTGGCAATTCGTCCTTTAATGGGCGAAGCGGTGCGGTGCCAAGTCTGTGAATAACGTTTAGAATTTGCTCTTCATATTCAGGACGAATGAATCTATCCCAATCGACAACGCAATTTTCATTTGCAGCTTTGACTAAATGATTAAAAACCGTTGCAGTGGTTAGCGATCTTTCATTTGCGATTTCCGTCAATGAAAGTCCTTGGGTGAATAAGTTAAGTGTAAGTAAATGGGTAGGGGTTTTTGGTTCGTTGGTTGAAGGTGTCTTTTTCTTTGTCTTTGATGGTGAAGATACTGTATCTTCAGGGCTAAATACACGAATGGCTGTAATGAAAAATTGTCCGTATTTGTTTAGTTTGACTTCGCCAACACCTTTAATATCCTGCATTGCTTCCCGTGTTGTCGGTTGATATTTGCACATTTCATGAAGGGTGCTATCGGCAAAGACTTGATATGGAGGAATTTTTTCTGCATCTGCGATTTCTTTACGCAACTTACGAAGTTCTTGAAATAAAAGGTCGTCTGAGGCTACTTGTTTTGTTTTTATTACTTTCTGCCAGACGCTTTGGTCTCCTTTTAAAACAGCATAAGCCAAAGAAGTAAGGCGAACAACTGGATATTCACTTTCTGTAAGCATGAGATATTGTGTGGCAATTAATCGTTGAATTAAGAGTTTGATATCATTCACCGTTCTATTTGCAAATAAGCCATAGGTAGATAATTTGTCAAAACGAAATTGCAATAATTTTTTATTTTGTGATCCCTTTAAGACTTCGGCAATCATAGTGATTCCAAAACGTTCATTTAAACGAAGAATACAGGAAAATACTTTTTGCGCATCTACGGTGATGTCAATTAACTCGCTTTCATCTGTACAGTTGCTACAATTATCGCAACTTGTTGGGGCATCGGTTTCGCCAAAATACGAAATAATATAATTCCTTAAACAGTTTGGGGTATGGCAATAATCGACCATCATTTGTAATTTGCTTAATTCATGTTGTTTGCGATCTGGGTTTTCTACAGATTTGTCAATCAGAAATTTTTGCAGCATTGTATCTTGTGGGCTGAATAGAAGGGTACATTCCCCTGGCTCGCCATCGCGACCGCTACGTCCAGCTTCTTGATAATATGCTTCCATGTTGCGTGGCATATTATAATGAATAACATAACGAACATTGGATTTGTCGATTCCCATACCAAAGGCATTGGTAGCAACCATGACTTGAATGTCATCATAAAGAAAGCGATCTTGCTCACGAATGCGTTCTTCATCACTTAAACCCGCATGATAATGTCCTGCTTTATAGCCTTTACTTGATAATAAAGCAAAAATCGCATCGACTTCTTTGCGTGTTGCAGCATAAATAATTCCTGATTGAGAAGCGTGAGTTTTCACATAATGGAGAATGAATTTTTGTTTGTTTTCCCCGCGTAATACATTAAAGTACAAATTAGGACGGTCAAAACCACTTACCTGAATGTTCGGATGATAAAGTCCGAGTAAATTGATGATATCGTCTTTAACCTCAGGGGTAGCTGTTGCAGTAAATGCGCCGATTAATGGACGTTTTGGCAATTGACGAATAAACGGGTAGATGAGTTGATAACTTGGTCGAAAATCATGCCCCCATTGAGAAAGACAGTGTGCTTCATCTATTGCAATCATACTAATTGTAGTTTTAATTAGGCAGGTTTGGAAAAAATCTGCGGACAAACGCTCTGGAGCAACATAGATCAGTTTGTACTTACCTGCGGAAATATCGTATAGACGACGATTTAATTCAGCAGAGGAAAGAGAGCTGTTGATATAAGTAGCAGGTATTCCTTGATTTATGAGGGCATCTACTTGGTCTTTCATTAGGGAAATCAAAGGGGAAATAACAAGTGTACAGCCATCAAACAGAAGTGCCGGTACTTGAAAGCAAATAGATTTACCTGCACCTGTTGGCATGATAGCAACGGTATCTTCGCCAGCTAGGAAACTCTTGATGATTTTTTCTTGAACTGGGCGGAAACTATCGTAGCCATAAAAGCGCTTTAAAATTTGTTTAGCCTGTGAAAACATATAAAATACCTGCCTTTAAAATCGAAATAGTTATGGCTACTTCGACAAAATGCTGGAATATACCTTTAATTATGCTATACTTAAGTTTGATTTTGCTTTAAAAGGAGTCTTGTTGTGGATATAAAAATGAAATTGATTTTTTTTGGTATTGACCTCATTTTACCGCTTTGTATTGGGTATGTATGCCGATATCAAAGTGTAATTAAAGACCATGTCTTTAATAAAATGATTTTAAACAATATCTTAGTTGTTTATCCGATCTTATCTTTTTTGAGCTTTTGGATTTTGCCGTTAACAAGTGATTTGATGTGGCTGCCGGTGATTGGAATTATGATAGGCCTTGTTCCGGGAGTGATTGCCTATTTTGTCGCTGAACGTAAATATACAGAGGATGCGGATCGTGGCAGCTATGTAATGTCAGCAATTCTATCTAACTTGGGGACAATTGGCGGGCTGTGTGTGTTTCTTATTTATGGAGAAACTGGTTATGCCTATCAACAGTTAATAGTGTTATTTCAATACCTATTGATGTTCATGTTTTGCTATCCCCTTGCGCAGTATTATTATCGACGGAGTTATGGCGGGGAGAAAGTAAAGAGGATTTCGGTTTTTTCAATTTTATTTAGTCGTAATCAATTGGCGGTGGTTGGAATTCTGCTTGGTGGTGTTTTACAGGGTTTCGGTGTGCCTCGACCGCATGAATTAGACGGTGTTGCTAGTATTTTTGTTCACTTAGGTGCATGGACAGCACTGCTTCCCGTAGGCTATTCGATGGATTTTGCAAAAATGCGCGGACATTATCATGAATTGCTTGATTTATCGGCGATTAAGTTTCTCGCCACACCGCTTGTTATTTATTTATTTTCTCAATTTGTAATTGCGGATGAAATTATGCGCAATAGTTTACTAATTTTAGCCTGTTGCCCTGCGGCAGTGAATGCAGTAATTATTGCTAGACTATATAAACTTAATATTAATATTTGTGTAGCTGCGTTTATTGTAACAACAGCATTGTTTGTATTTGTAGTATATCCAGCATTGTTTTTCTTGCTAAGCCCTTGGGGAATTTAGCAAATAAGAAGGTTGTTCTCCCCAATAGCATAATTTAGCATATGTTGTATTTGTCTTTTGTGAAGGGGAATTATATCTATAGTGAAATGTAGCTAAAAGAGTAGAAGCGTGAAATAAAAATTTTCCCTCGTTTAAATAGGAAAGGGTGGAGAGATAATATGAGTTGGCTAGATTTGCATATGCATTCAAGAATTAGTGGTGATGGTGAATTTGCACCAGGGAAAATGATGGAGCTTTGCCAGAAAGCCGGTGTAAGAGTAGCGGCAATTGCTGACCATAACTCTATACGTGGTTTGTCTGAAGCCGCAAAAGCGGCAGAAAAATATGCAGTGACCTTGATTCCAGCAGTGGAGCTAGATTGTCAGCATAATGGTATTAATTTGCACGTGCTAGGATATAAGATTGATTATCAAGCGCATGCAAAAATATTTGATGAAATCGAGCAAGAAATCTTTCAGCAAGAAAAGATAGCGAGTGTAAAGCGCCTGCAAAAGATTCGAGAGATGGGAATCTTCATAGATGAAGAAAAAGTTTATCAGCTAGTTGGAAAAGATAGGGTTATTGAAGTAGAAAGTATGGTTTATGTAGCCATGCAAGATACACGCAATTGCCATCATCCTTTATTGCAACCCTATTTCCCTGGGGGAATACGTAGTGATAGTCCGTTTGTAAATTTTTATTGGGATTATTTTAGTCAGGGGAAACCATCCTATGTACATGTGGAATTTATTCGTCTAGCAGAAGCAGTCGCAGTGATTGAAAAAGCCGGTGGGGTTGCGATTTTGGCACATCCCGGCAATAACATTGGCAGGAAGGAAACATTACTTCATGAAATCATCGAGGCAGGGGTAAAAGGTGTGGAAGTATACAGTTCTTATCATGATTTGTTAACAATTGATTTTTATAAAAGCATGACAGAAAAATATAAGCTACTGACGACTGCTGGAAGTGATTTTCATGGTAGAGCAAAACCATCAATTCGGTTAGGTGATATTTTAGTGGAAAAACGCGAACAAGAGATTTTCACAAGATTGATGGAAGCTGGGAGACGTGACATATAGCAGAATATGGATGAGGTAATATTTAACCAATTAAAATAAGTAAAAAAGCATTGACATTGAGGTGCCCCCATAGGTTAGACATAAATCTAACTCATGGGGGCACCTCAATGTCAATGCTTTTTATTTACTCTACTTCATTATGGTGTTCTGCAATTAAACGCCTCGTCACTTGTTCACCAAATTCCGTTACTGCCATACTACCTAGTTCAATTTCAGCAATATCACATAAGAATTTTTCTTTTGATTTTCCTTCGTTTACAGTTTTCTTGAAGTAATTATATACGTCAGAATCAGTATATAATTTATAATCATAATTATTCAAAGGTAAATGATAATCTAGAGAAATCAAACCTTTTTCAGCTAAAGCAGAAAAGATTCTCCCCATTGCTTTTACATTTTCTAATGTTTCGCTAAGGGCAGTCAAATATACTGGAGCAAGCGCAGTAAATACGGCACCTTCTTCTACGCTGCTTCTCATGATAAACCTAGTCACCGGTAAGTATTTACAATGATGTAATTCAAGCAATACAGATATTTGGGAATTGGTTAGCGATAATTTTGTTACGTTCTCTATTGATTCAATCATAGCATCTTTATCTCGATGCTCTTGGCGATGATTATCATGACAGTCACATGAGCATCCGCAATGATTATCAGTATGATGAGAGTGATGGTGTTCTTTTTTTGTATTCATATTATTACCTCTGTATTTACAAATATTTTATATATTGCATAATAGCATAGTTTTAAAAAAAAAGCTAGCCAAATGATTATCATTATCAACAATCAAAATATCTTTAGGATACAACAATGAAAAAAGCAATAGTTTAAATATTTTGTTGAATTAGGGCGAATAGGTTTTAATAAACTAGACATAAAAATTAAGGCCGTATAAAATAACAGCTACATTTCAAACTTGGATATAAAAATAAAAAGAAAAATGATTCAACTCATAGAGGCGAAGCTATGGCTGAACCATTTTCTTTTACAAAGTAATGGAGTTATATAAAATCAGTTTATCTGACTTTGACATTGGAAAATTTAAAAAATAAGGCATTGTATACGAAAAGATTTATTTTAAAAAGCAAGATAATATAAAACCACCGAGAGTACCACCGATAATTGCATTAATAAAAGTTGGAATGGATTTTGGCAGACTATCGCCAGAATAAATGGATGCTGCCCATAAGCCGAATCCTGCTGCCCAGGCCATATCTACCCAAGCGTGACCGGATTGAAATATCATGCTTAATCCGTGATTTAGGGTCCAACAAGTTCCGACGACGAATCCGGCAAAGAGCCAACCACCTACAGGACCGAAATTTTTAATTAAGGGATCAACACATACTCGAAGTAAAAACGGGAAGATAAAAGCTCCAACAAAAGTAGCTATCATTAAATTGACTGTCATAAAACTCACCTCCTGAATTTTCAATTATTCGTTAGGATGCTTTTAGAGAATTTTCTTTCTTTGTTTCCGCAACAGGCTGAATGTTTTTTTGGAATGTAGCTGCTGTAATACCACCAGTAATACCGCCCAAGACTACAACCAGTATAGTTGGTATAGATTCCATAAGAGGAACTACAGAACCAGCCATAAATACATCTCTCATTGTGCCGCAGATTGCGATTCCTAATGCCATGTCTACCCAAGCTCCGCCTGCTGGATTATGCATAATACCAACAAAATGATTCATAAACCACATAATACTAATAATCATAAATCCTGCAAACCAACCGCCACCAATACCATAAGCATTGGAAAAGGCTCCCCATACACTCATTACGAATATACCAGCTATTGCTGTTCCAACAATTGTTCTCAATGCGCTCATCAAATTCACCCCCCTTATTTTATAATAGGAAAAGTTTTTCCTATACCTTCTAATAATGCAAGAAGCGTGCCAACTATTAAATTTTTAGAAATAAATAAGAAAAGCCAGTATTTATAAGGGGAGTTGTAAATGCAAATATAAAATTTTTTATTTAAAAACTTTTATATTTGCATTTACAGGTAAATAATTACCTGTAAATCGGGGAATTTTTCCCATGATAAGTGTAGCGAATTTTATCATATTTTCTTTTTATGTATATCGTGGTATGATGAAGAAGAAAAAAATCGTGGGAGGATTTATATGCGTAATGGGGATAAAATCAGAGCAATGAATGATGCTGAATTAGCTGCATTTATGAATGATTTTTCACAGTCATCATGTCAATATTGTTGTTTTGCAGGTGAACAGACAGGGACTATGGAGACGGTTTGTATGGCGCCTCCAATGTATGACTGCGAACGTGGATATCAAGAATGGATCAAACGTGAAGCTATAGAAGAGGTTAAATAAATTTTTTGGCTGCTGGATGAGATTTCAGCAGTTTTTCACTTTATTTAAGAATATAGCTGAGTGAAAGTCGTACAAAGAATTTTCAAATAATCAGACTTTACAATATAAATTGGATTCTTTTTAGTAAGGGGTGGATTTTTATGAAGGGAAAAATGCGCAAAGTTTTAGCTGCTCTTATTACTACCTATTTAATGAGTAATGCGACAATAACTTTTGCAATGCCATTGACGCTATCTATTGATGAGGCGATTGATATGGCTTTAAAAAATAATTATAATATCAAGATTGCTGAAAAAGACGAAGCAAAAGCTCAGGCAGCATTAAAAAGTGCAAAGTCACAGCAGGATCCATCTGTGAGTGCAAACGTTAGTATGGGGATAACGGATGTGAATGATAATGGTTTTGAGCGAAGCAACAATAACAATATTCGTTTGTCTATGCCGCTTTATACGGGTGGAAAAAATGAGTTGAATATTGAAAAAGCAAAAGACTCAATTACAGCGAGTGAACTTGCTCTAATCCGTACGAAAGAAAATACGATGCTTGATACGATAACGGCCTATTACAATGTTTTAGAAGCGGAAAAGATTGTTGCTGTTGATAAGGAAACGGTAGATAATTATCAAGAACATTTGAATGATGTAAAAAATCTTTACCAGGCAGGTAGTACGCCAAAAGTAGATTTATTGAGATCGGAAGTAGAATTAGTAAATGCACAGCAGACATTGCTTAAATCACAAAATTCTTATGATATTGCAGTAAGTAAATTGAAGAATATCATTAAATTTGATAGTGAAGATGCGATTGACTTGTTAGATGATGTAGAATATCATGCGGTTGAACGCAATTTATTGGAATGTATTGCTTATGCAAAAGAAAATCGTGTGGATTTAAAAAAATATCAAGTGGCAATAGAGCAGGCACAAAAAGATATTGATATTGCCAAAGGAGATAAAAAACCATCGGTTTCACTTTCCGTAGGTACAGGGTGGAATAAACAAATTTTACCCGATCATGCAAACCATTCATTAACTGCCGCAGTCGAAGCAAGCTGGAATTTATTTGACGGTAATATTACTGCTGCGAAAATTAAGGATGCTGAATTATCTTTGGAACAAGCAGAGCTTGAATATTACAAACAAGCAGATGCGATTGATTTAGAAGTTAGAGAAGCGTATTTAAATATGCAAGAGGCAGAAAAACGTTTTCATACAACAAAAGTAGCAGTTAGTAAGGCAGAAGAAGACTATTTTATTGCGAAAGAAAAATATAAAGCCGGTGCGGGCGTTATATTAGATATTATTGATGCGCAGTTAGCGCTGACTACGGCAAAGACGAACTATATTCAAGCGCAATATGATTATGCATCGTATAAAGCTACGCTTGATAATGTGATGGGTGTTAGCGAGGAGGCGGAATAATGAACAAGAAAACGATGAAATGGGTTGCGGTTGCAGTTATTTTTATTGGATTGGCTGGTGGTGGTTACCTATATTATCAGAGCAAACAAACAACTGGGGCTCCGATTGGACAAACGGTAAAAGTAGAGCGTGGTAAAGCTAGTTCTACCGTGTCGGCAACGGGGACAATTAAGCCGGTAAATTCAGTAGAAATCAGTTCTAAGATTACAGCGAGAATCAAAGAAATTCCAGTAAAAGAGAATGATCATGTTAAGCAAAATCAAACGCTCGTTATCCTTGAAGATAAAGAACTCGATACAAAGCTTGATCAAGCACAATATAAAGTAACAAATGCAAAAGCAAAATATGATCGTACTGCTTATTTGCATTCTATTGGTGCAAAATCGGATTCAGAGTTAGAAGATGCTCTTTATGAATATCAAAATGCATTATCTAGCCTTGAAGGGGTGCAATCCAATGTGGATGATACGATTATTGTCTCACCAATTGATGGCTATGTAATTGGTGAACCACTTAGTGTAGGAACTCTAGTGGCACAAGGGGTAAATAATCCTACGGTCATCATGAATATTGTGGATTTATCTACCAAGCAGATTCGTGCGAAAGTAGATGAGACGGATATTGGAAATGTGAAAATTGGGCAGAGTGCTGTGTTTACTGTAGATGCGTATAATGGTAAAACGTTTACTGCAAAAGTAGCAAATATTTCTCAGACGGATGTAAATAAGAGTTGGTCGAGTTCAACGACAACATCTTCAAGTGTTATTTATTATGATGTAACCTTAGATGTAGAAGATCCGGATAATTTACTAAAACCATCGATGACAGCACGGGTGAATATTAATGTAGCTGAAAAAGATCATGTGCTGCTGGTACCGCTTGCCGCATTAAAGACAAATAATGAAGGACAATATGTTGAACGCGTAAATGCAGATGGAACGACGGAAAATGTACAGGTAACGGTAGGAATTTATAGTGATGATAAAGTAGAGATTACCAGCGGATTGGCTGAAGGGGATATGTTGGCTGTTTCTTATACCAAATCAAAAAATAGCAGTTCTAGCAATGGAAATCGTCAGCATCCGCGGATGTAGGGAGGAGTAAGCGATGACGATAAAACTTTCTGACATTCGAAAAATTTATACGATTGGAGACTCTACTGTTGCTGCACTAGATGGCGTAAACCTTCATATTAGAAAAGGTGAATTTGCAGCGATTATGGGACCTTCTGGCTCAGGAAAATCTACATTGATGAATATATTAGGATGTTTAGATCGACCAACTTCTGGGTCTTATGTTTTGGATAATGAAGAAGTTGCAAAGTTAAATGATGATGATTTAGCAATTACGCGAAACAAAAAAATTGGTTTTGTATTTCAAAATTTTAATTTATTATCGCGAATTAGTGCTTTAGAAAATGTGGCATTGCCCTTAATTTACGCTGGCGTTGATCGGAAAACACGTTTAAATAGAGCGAGAGAATTACTTAATTCTGTTGGTTTAGAAAAACGTATGGATCATCTGCCAAACGAATTATCAGGTGGACAGCGCCAAAGAGTCGCGATTGCAAGAGCTTTGGTCAATGATCCGCGCATTATTATGGCGGATGAACCGACTGGAAACCTCGATACAAAATCGAGTGTTGAAATTATGGGGTTATTTGGTCAGTTGCATAAACAAGGGAAGACGATTATCCTTGTTACCCACGAACCTGACATTGCTGAGTATGCTGAGCGTCAATTGATAGTACGTGATGGAAAGCTAGTGCGCGATGAGGTGAAGGGGGCGGAAAGTGATGTTTAGAGAAAGTGTACGCATTGCTTTTCATGCCCTGATAGCAAATAAAATGCGGTCAATCTTAACGATGCTCGGAATTATTATTGGTGTTGGTGCGGTGATTGCGATGGTATCAATAGGAATGGGCGTGCGAGACAATGTACAATCTTCCATCGCAAGTTTAGGTAGTAATATGCTAATCGTATCACCGGGTTCGTCGAATTCCGGTGGTGTCCGTGGTGGTGCTGGCAGTATGATTACGCTAAAAACAGAAGATGCTGACGCAATTCGTGAACATATAAAAAATATTGACTATGTTTCACCAACGGTAAGTAAATCTTATCAGGTCGTGGCGGGAAATCAGAACTGGAATACGAGCGTACAAGGGGTAACTTCAGAGTTCATGTCAATTCGCAATCTGACGGTTGGCAGTGGGACGTTTATCAGTGAACAGGATTTAAACTCTAGAACTCGTGTGGCTGTTATTGGGGCAACGGTAGCTGAAAATTTATTTGGTGAAATGAACCCAACGGGGCAAAATATTCGGATCAATAATACGCCTTATAAAGTGATTGGGGTACTAGATAGTAAGGGGCAGTCTTCGATGGGGCAAGACCAAGATGATATTATCATCGTTCCGTTGACGACTGCGCAAGAAAGATTATTAGGGATAAACTATATTCAATCTATTAATATACAAGTTTCTTCAGCAGAGGCAATTGATCAGGTACAGGCGCAAATTGAGAACCTGCTCCGTCAGCGTCATAAGATTATTGGTGACAAAGAAGATGATTTTACGGTACACAATTTAACGAGTTTGTTAGAAATGATGACGGAAACAACGGGAATGATTACACTTCTATTGGGAAGTATTGCAGCCATTTCACTTTTGGTAGGTGGAATCGGAATTATGAATATTATGATGGTATCTGTGACGGAAAGAACTCGAGAAATAGGAATTCGTAAAGCGCTCGGGGCAACATATCATAATATTATGATGCAATTTTTGATTGAGTCCGTAGTAATCGGTGTCATTGGAGGATTGATTGGTATTTTCCTCGGATGTTTTGTAGCTGTTTTAATCTCTAAATTAGGAGGATTAAACACAACAATTACTCTGGCACCAATTATCATTTCTTTTAGTTTTTCAGTAGGGATTGGATTGTTTTTTGGAATTTACCCAGCCAGAAAAGCCGCTTTGCTTGATCCAATTGAAGCCTTACGTTATGAATAATTGTTCAGCGGTTTGTATGAAGTATTATCTTTGTATGAATCGCTGAATTTTCATGAATTTTTATTTAGAGAAGCTTTAAAATAGCAGGAACTTTTTAGCGAAAGAGCGAATATTCTGAAACAAGAAGATGTAGATTTGGTTTGTTGTTAGTGAACCGATATCTGGGAGGTGCTATTTTATGAAAGTAAAAGATATTATGACGAGAGAGGTTGTCTCAGTTTTACCGGGAGCTTCGATTGAAGAAATTGCGAAAGTTTTAGTCGAAAATAAAATATCGGGTGTTCCAGTAGTTGATGATGTTGGTAATCTTGTTGGGATTGTCAGTGAAGGAGATTTACTACATAAAGAGGTTTCACCACAAGTTCCAGATATAGTGAATATTTTAGGGGCGTTCATTTTTTATAATGGTGTTGAACGCTATAATGAAGAAGTAAAGAAATTAATGGCTCGATCAGCAGAGGAAATTATGACAAGTAAAGTAATAACGATTGAGCAAGATATGGAAGTTAGTAAAGCATGTCAGCTAATGATGAAGCATCAAATTAAACGCATTCCGGTAATGAAAGGTTGGCAGCTTGTCGGTATTATAAGTCGTGTGGATGTAATCAAGACATTGATAAATAAATCAATTTAGTATACTATAAAAATAGAAATTTTTTAGAAATGTATAGAAGCCTGCTTGCAAGACAAAAGAGCTATTTAAATGAATAATGAACTTTAGGTGATGAAGCTTTCTATTGAATTTGAGTATACAGTTAAAGAGTATTGCAAAATGCAATGCTCTTTTTATGTTTTTTAATGAAAAAATTGTGCCTTGTAATGAAAAATTAATATGAGTAGGAAAGTGAGTGAAACTTCTACATTGAATTTATTGAAAGATATATCTATTGATGTATTAAAGCTCGACAAGGGTTTCTTTAGGCAAGATGAATCGACGCAAAAAGAACATATTATTCTTGAAAGTATCGTTGATGTGGCACATAAGTTAAATATCAAAGTTGTGGCAGAAGGGGGAGAAAATATCTATTAAGTAAATTTAAAAAAATGATTGATCGTGATATTGTACAAGGCGATTATTATTCGAAACCAATTGAAAAAATAGCTTTTGAAAAGTTACTATTATTATGATAAACAAAATAAAAAACAACAGAATTTGCACTTCGGATAGCCATAAAACACCATTGCGAGATGAATCGCAGTATGGTTAAATATTTTTAGTGGATGAATTTTGACTTAGATAAGGAGTCCATGATGAAAAAAATTATTTTAGCCTGCTGTCTAATTCTTCTTAGCACATTTCAACCAGTAAATGCATTTAGTTCTGACGGTGGATTTGATTTGCAAGTGTCAAGACCGGAGTTAAAGTTAAAGGCAAATTTCTTAGGTCAAGAGATTGATATTACGGAAAAGGCTGGTGTAATGAAGGGAGATTCCGTTCAAAGTAGTTTATTTATCAATGATAGAGTTCGTCTCTCTTATGCTGACTTTAGTTATGAAGGTCAGAAACAGTTCTTTTCTAAGGTAAGCTTAAATAATGATTTAACTAGTCAATGGAATTTGACTTATGGTGGGATTGGTTATTTAATGCCGATTGCTAGTCCGTTTGGGGTAGATATGCATATGATTTTTGATGTAAAAGGGTATGAGATGCAATCGAATATGCAGGCACATCTAATGGAAAATGAAGTTTTAAATCAAGAGATTTTTAATTTGCGAGGCATTGCCCCAGCACTTGGTTTTGGTGTTACTAAAAATATTCAAGATAAAGTACAGGTGTATGGCGAGGTTATGGGATTACCTTTAGGTGATTTAGGGTCATATTTTGACCTAGACGCAGGGATAAAAATTAAAATGAATGATATTGCAATGAATTTAGGCTATCGTTCAGTGCATATTGAAAGCGCATATTATAGTTTGAAAAATTTTTTTGATGCGAAATTTCAAGGCCCTTATTTTGGGCTATCTTATGCTTTTTAGTAAAATAAAAATGCTTATATATAGGCAGAAATCCATGTTAAGGTCGCAAGGAAACTTGCGACCTATTTTATTATGTGGTAAAACCCCCATCTACAGGAAGGTTGACTCCTGTAATATGACTTGCTTCATCCGAAACTAAAAATAAGACGGCGTTTGCTACTTCAGCTGGGGCGGCAACTCTATTTTGTGGAGATAGAAGGTGATTCGGTAAGGCAGGTTCCTTTCCAGGTGCTTTACGATTTTCATTGACACGGTCAATTCCGGCATCAAGCATTGGAGTCTGGATAACTCCCGGACTTACAGAGTTAACTCGGATTCCTTTAGTTGCGTAATCTAATGCCATACATTTTGTCAGCCCGATTACCGCGTGTTTTGAAGTACCGTACGCGATATTTCCAGGAAAGCCAATCATGCCTGCGATAGAAGCAATATTAACGATTGCACTTTCACTTGTTTGTTTCAACATTTGATTTACTACATAATGTGAACAATAGACCATAGTCATAACATTGCAATCAAGAACTTTTTTGAAGGAAGATATATCTTCTATATTATGAATTGCCCCTTTAACCCCCAAAACTCCTGCATTGTTTATCAAAACATCAACACGACCATATTTATTGACCGTAAAATCTACTAGGTCTTGAACATTTTCTTTAATTGTCATGTCAATTGGTAAAAAATCAACAGCAGGATTTAATTTGCGCAGCTTATCACGTGCTTGTTTTCCTACGCCTTCTTTAAGATCGGAAAAAACGATGGATGCGCCTTCTCGAGCAGCCATTTCAGCGATTGAATAACCAATTCCTCCTGCTGCGCCAGTGATGATAAAAACTTTGTCTGCAAATCTTTGTTTCGTCATAAAGCAGCCTCCATAGTAGAATTTGTTTAGTCATATCATGTCTTGAATTTTCAGAACTATGTAGGTAGGAAAATATTGTTCATTGCCCGAAAAAAGATATAATGAATTAAAAATGGAGGAATATAAATAGTGCGAACCTTTTTAAGAAGTTTAAATAAAAGATGGCAGTTTATAGTATTAGGGGCAGTGTGTGGATATGTTTTTTCCGCGGTGTCAACTATGTAGAATAGAGATGTTATTTTAGACACAAAAATTGGGGGCAAAACAAGAGAAGCTTTAAACCCTATGGTTAAAAATTTGTTGAAGAATAACCTATAGATTGAAATTTAAACTGTAAAAAATTAACTTTTGTCTGTCTAGATAGAAGTGAAAGGTGGCAATAGTAAAGAGTTTTCTTTAAATAGGGGACAAGCCCAGATGTAAAAGGGGCAGTTCTCTTTGTCTTAATTTACATAATACAAAAAGGACCGTTCCTAGTTACATTTCGTCTCTTTTATACAACCTTTTCAACGAAATAGCGATGGAAGGATAAATCGTTTGTTAGTTCGGGATGAAATGCAGTCGCTAGCATATGGTTTTGCTGGGCAGCTACAATTTTGTTATCGACTTTCGCGAGTACCTTTACATTTTCTTTTGCTGATTCGATATAAGGTGCTCGGATAAAGGTAAGTGGAATTGGAGCTGTTGATATTTCTGGAATGGATGCAGTGGTTTGAAAGCTGTCTAGCTGGCTGCCGTAGCCATTTCTTTTTACCACAGTGTCCATTGCTTGTAAATAGCTTGTTTCTTGGGCGGAAATTTCTTTAGCCAGCAAAATCATTCCGGCGCAAGTTCCCCAAACGGGGAGCCCTTGATTGATTAGATTCTTTAAGGGTTCAAGCATTTGAAAATAATTGAGTAATTTCCCCATAGCAGTAGATTCGCCACCGGGTAAGATTAATCCATCCACTTCTTTAATTTCATCTATTGTTTTGACTGCTAAAGTAGTTATATTTTGCAATTTAGATAATGCATGCATATGCTCAGCTACTGCACCTTGGAGAGCAAGTATACCAATACGTTTCATTTTACCAACCCCTGCTAGCGAGGCGTTCATTTTTATCTAATGTATCAATTTCAATGCCAACCATTGCTTCGCCTAAATCTTCGGAGATTTCAGCTAATTTGACTGGATCATTATAGAAAGTCGTTGCTTCTACGATTGCTTTGGCACGTTTTACTGGATCGCCGGATTTAAAGATACCAGAACCTACGAATACACCGTCAACGCCAAGCTGCATCATTAAAGCTGCATCCGCAGGTGTCGCGATTCCGCCCGCTGCAAAATTGACGACTGGTAATTTACCGTACTCATGTACGTATTTGATTAAATCGAAAGGGGCGCCGAATTCTTTTGCAATGGTCATTAATTCAGTTTCGGATGCCATTTGCACGCGACGCATATCGTTTACCATTGTGCGCATATGGCGAACTGCTTCGACAACATTCCCAGTACCAGCTTCACCTTTGGTACGAATCATGGATGCACCTTCACCAATACGGCGTAACGCTTCACCAAGGTTTCGTGCACCGCAAACAAATGGAATTTTAAATGCGGATTTATCGATGTGGTTTACATCATCGGCAGGTGTTAATACTTCACTTTCATCTATGTAATCGATACCGATGGCCTCTAGAATTTGTGCTTCAACAAAGTGACCAATTCTTGCTTTTGCCATCACAGGAATAGAAACAGCTTCTTTGATTTCGCGAATCATTTTTGGATCGGACATTCTAGCGACGCCGCCTTCTTTACGAATATCCGCAGGTACGCGTTCAAGTGCCATGACAGCGACAGCACCGGCTGCTTCGGCGATTTTTGCTTGCTCAACATTGGTTACGTCCATAATGACGCCGCCTTTAAGCATTTGAGCTAAATTTTTGTTTAATTGATATCTGTTTTCCATGGAAATACCTCACATTCTTCACTGTAATAGATTAAAATAAAAATTGTACTAATACGATTTCTGCGCTTTCGTACGAAATTTTTCTAATTCTAGCAGAATAATTTTGCTATAGCAAGTAAATTATTATAATTTATTAATTTTGTATCGATACAAAATTAATAAATTAGTTAAAGAGAACAAGAAATATGATAATGAAGATACAATAATCTATTTATGTAAAGTAAAGTCAGTGATTATTTTTATTCTAAGTTGCATCTATAGCAATTCCTAGAACCGAAATATCATTTAATGAATAGTATGTAGCAGTAATATATCAATGGAGGAAGTGCTTATGAAATTGGGTAAATTATGTAAGGTTATTAGTTTAGCAGTGATAATGGTATTTTTCTTCACTGGCTGCGGAACAAACATAACTGCTGACCAAAAACAAACTGCACCTGTTTGGGCGCCGAATTTAAAACCATTAAGTGAGCCAGTCACCGTAACAGTTGGTATGAAGCAGGTGACTTCGGATGCTGGCATTTTAATTGGGATGGCAAGAGGTTATTACGAAGCTCTGGGAATTAAAATTGAACCAGTTCAGTTTAATACTGGGCAAGAAATGATCAATCAACTGGCGGCAGGACAACTAGATGTTGGTGCCACTGTTTCATCGGCAGGTTTATTTAATGCGATGTCAAGGGATATTCCAATAAAGATTGTAGCAGATAAGGGGAATAATGTTGCAGATCAAGGGTACTATCGATTGGTAGTTCGTAAAGATTTAGAAAATACAATTAAAAATTATAGCGATCTTAAAGGTAAAAAAATTGCAATTGTAGGAACTGCCTCTTTAGATGAAATTTCTTTAGACAGAGTTTTGGCAAAGGGCAATATGACATTAGCTGATGTAGATGTACAGGTAATTCGTTCATTTGCTGATATATTAGTTTCCTTTGGTAATCAAAGTATTGATGCGGCAATGTTGATCGAACCTTTTGTGACACAAGGAATGAATAAAGGTTTATTATCTCCATGGAAAGATCCAGTAGAATATGATCCTCAGGCGCAAACAGCAATCTTAGTCTTTGGTAAAAGTTTAACGCAAAATAAAGATGTGGCGAATCGTTTTATGACTGCTTATATAAAATCAGTACGCGATTATAATGATGCTTTTTTTAAAGGGATAAATAAAGATGAAATGATTGATTTACTTTGCAAATATTCTGTAGTTAAAAATGCTGATCTATATAAAACGATGTTTCCAACAGGTATTAATCCAAATGGTTATGTGAAAGCAAATGGAGTAGCGTTAGACTTAGATTGGTATAAGAAAAATGATTTACTTAAGCAATCGATTGAGCTAGATGAAACATTAGATAATAATTTTGTTAATTATGCATTAACGCAATTAGGAGAATATAAATAAAATGATTCATTTTTCTTAAGGGAGAAATAACTTTAAAGTTGGTGAGGTAAACAGATGAAAATACAATCAAATAACCTAAGCGTGCTTCGTGTCATTTCTATATTGTCGCCTGTTACACTACTTGTTATATGGGAAGCGCTAGCGCAGTGCAGATTGATTGATATTCGCCTGTTTTCTAGTCCGTATCTTATATTAAAAGCTTTTTTACCGTTACTTTTTTCAGGAGAATTACTTTATCATACGATGATTAGTGTACAGAGGATATTATTTGGGTTTGTCGCTGGGGCTATTCCAGGAATCGTTTTAGGTATTGCGATGGGATTATCCCCTATCGTTAGGTGCGCATTAGAACCAATGATTAACGCGACGTATCCAATTCCAAAACTGGCATTGATGCCTTTGATTTTATTGATTTTTGGACTTGGAGAAACTTCGAAAATATTTACAATTGCAATTGGTGTGTTTTACTTAGTAGTTATTAACACATTAACTGGCGTATTAAATATTGAAAAAATTTATTTAGATGTTGCCAAAAGTTTTGGCGCAAGTAAGAAAAACTTCTATTTGACAGTAGCATTGCCAGGAGCGTTGCCGATGATTTTTGCCGGATTAAAATTAGGGATGGGAATGGCGTTAATTTTAATTGTCGCTGCAGAGCTGTCAGCGGCGCAAGCTGGTGTAGGTTGGATGATTTGGCGAGCTTATGACATGTTTGATATCGAGAGGATGTTTGTAGCATTGATGATGCTATCTGTACTTGGGTATATATTCTCAATTATTTTAGATTGGCTGGAATGTTTAGCATTGCCGTGGAAACAGCAATCTTGAATGGAGGTTTTTCGATGAATCAAGATAAGGAGTACATTAAGATTGATCACGTAGGCAGGGTGTTCCAGACAGCACAAGGCAAAGTTACAGCTATAGAAGATGTGAATGTACAAATAAAAGAAGGCGAGTTTTTTTCTATCGTTGGACCGAGTGGTTGTGGGAAAACGACGCTGCTTAGAATCTTGGCAGGGCTAGAAAAGGCAACGACAGGGTCAATCAATATAAATTTACGTGACCGTAGCAAACCGTTAACATCAGTAGTATTTCAGGAGCAATCTATTTTTCCCTGGTTCACTGTATTAGATAATGTTGCTTATGGATTAAAAATGCGTAATGTGCCAAGGAAAGAACGGGAAGAGGTTGCTGCTTATTACATTGATATGATTGGATTAACAAAGTTTGCAAAAGCATATCCTTGTCAATTATCGGGCGGAATGAAACAAAGGGTGAGTGTAGCGAGAGCTTTTGCAAATGATCCAGCAATCTTATTGATGGATGAACCTTTTGGTGCATTAGATGAGCAAAACCGTATTATCCTTCAGCAAGAATTACTCGATATTTGGAGCCGAATGAAGAAGACGACAATATTTATCACCCATAGTATTGACGAAGCGTTATGTGTGAGTGACCGTATTATGATTATGACTGCTCATCCTGGAACGATGAAAGAGATCGTCGATATTGATTTAAAGCGGCCACGTGATATTTCGAAAATACGAACTTCATTACGATATAATGAGCTATTTCAGCAAATTTGGTATAGTTTAAGTGAGGAAGTTCTTAAAGTAAAACGGCGAGAGTTGAAAAATGAAAAAAATGGTTGAGCATTAAAAAATCCTGCTAACCCAAGTAGTGGTTAACAGGATTTTTTTAGCTTGATTGGTTTATTTTGGAGTGACTCGTGTTTACATCTGGAGTATGTTACAATGAAAAGCGTACTGATACGATTTTTATTAAATATTTTAATTTTTGTAGAAGGGGTTTGTGATGACAGGGCAAAATGAACAATTTGTTAATTTTATCTCAATACAATTAGATAAGACGAAGAAAATTCCATTATATGTACAGCTATATGATGCGATTCGTGAACTTATTATTGGAGGAAAATTGAGTCATGGATATTTGTTACCACCTGTCCGTAAGTTTGCTGCGTTTTTAACGATTAATGCGGGAACGGTGATGAATACGTATAAGCTGCTAGAACAGAATGGTTATATATTTTCTCGGGGCGGAAGTGGAAGTTATGTTGCCGAATTAAAAGCAGCAGAAGCAGATGAAAAGAGTGAAAAAGATGATGAGTTTGATGCGATATCCATGCTTACGCCTACAATGGACGAATCTTATATCAACCTTGCAAGCATTGCGCTTAACCCCGAGTTAATTTCTGTAGAATCCTTTAAAAGGGTAATCAATGAAGTGCTGGATCGTGATCGGGGCTATGCATTTAGTTATCAGGAAAGTCAAGGGTTTTATCCGCTTCGCGAATCAATATCCGTCTACTTAAAAGAACGTGGCGTTGAGGCTAGGCCTAGCAATGTACAGATTATTTCTGGTGCGCAGCAAGGAATTGATATCGTTGCAAAAGCATTACTCGATTATGGCGATTATGTCTTTGTGGAAAATCCGACCTATTCAGGGGCGATTGCGGCATTTCGTTCACGGGGTGCTAAGATTATCGAAATCAGTATGCAAGAGGATGGAATGAAAATCGAAGAATTAGAAGAAAAACTGAGAACTTTTCGTCCCAAGTTAATTTATGTAATGCCGAATATTCAAAATCCAACGGGGTATTCTTATTCTACGGTGAAACGTAATCGATTGATGGGACTCGCTCGGTATTATAATACGATTATTTTAGAGGATGATTATATTAGTGAACTTACTTATAGCAAGAGGCCTATGGCGCCATTAAAAGCTATTGATCGTGATGATCGGGTGATTTATTTAAAAAGCTTTTCGAAAATTTTTATGCCGGGACTTCGGCTTGCATTTTTAACGATACCTGCAAAGTTGGTGAATCGTCTCTTAGCAATCAAGCATAATTCGGATATATCAACTTCGGGGCTTACACAGCGTGCGTTTGATTTATACTTACGAAAAGGAATATGGTTAGAGCATATTGAGACGATTCGCAAACTTTATTTAGATCGATTTAAGATGACTTTGGATGCGATAGAACGATTTATTCCGAGTGATGTTGTATACCAAAGGCCTCAAGGGGGATTATCCATTTGGCTTACTTTGCCAGAGGGGATTTCTGCAAAAGCTGTTGTAGAAACTGCTAGAACGAAAGAAGTATTGTTGACGGAGGGTACTCCATTTTTCCCACGTCAAGCGGTTGATCGTTATATTCGCATTAGTTTTGCTACAGTTTCTCCTGAAGCGATTTGGCGTGGTGTAGAAATTATTGGGAAGATTATTACTAGTTTAGTAAATTCAAAGAAAGATTTGTAGGAAATGAAGAAATATAAAAAAATACGAATTTTTGAGATTGAGAGAGAATGGAGAATGTAATTTTATTTTTTGCTGATTAAGTGTAATGTTTTAAAGGTTTCATATTTTAACGAACTAAAGTATAATCGTATTTGTAATTAAATTATAAGATTTTGGGTGGAGGATTTTTAATGAAAAAGATAATTGCCTTATTCATGCTCGTTATGATGGTTGGTGCTTTAGTTGCTGGTTGCGGTGGAAATGACGTGAAGAAGGAAGATGCCAGCAAGAAAAAAATCGTGGTTGGTTTAGATGATAACTTCCCACCAATGGGATTTAAAGATGAAAATGATAAAATTGTTGGTTTTGATATTGATTTAGCAAATGAAGCTGCGAAAAGACTTGGTCGTGAAGTTGAGTTCAAGCCAATTGATTGGAGCAGTAAAGAAGCTGAACTTAGTAGTGGACGTATTGACGTACTTTGGAATGGGTTAAATATTACTGAAAAACGTAAAGAAAATATGCTCTTTAGTGAACCTTATATGGAATGTAAACAATTAATTTTTGTACCAAAAGGTTCTCCTATTCAAGGAGAAGCTGATTTAAAAGGCAAAGTAATTGGTATGCAAAGTGCAAGCACCGCTGAAGAAAATTTTGAAGCTGATACAAATTTACAAGCTTCAATCAAAGAAGTGAAAAAATATCCTGATTGTATTGCTGCAATGATGGATATGGAAGCTGGACGTGTAGACGCGATTATTACAGATGAAATTGTTGGTCGTTACTATATGGGTAAAAGCCCAGATAAGTTTGTGGCTTTAGAAGCTCCGGTAGGTCCTGTTGGAGACTTTGGCATTGGTTTCCGTAAGGATGATACAAATTTACAAGCTGAAGTTCAAAAAGTTCTTGATGAAATGAAAAAAGATGGTACGACTGCAAAAATTTCAACGAAATGGTTTGGCAAAGATATAACAAAATAATTTCGGATGAAGAATTGAAGGTTGTCATAAGACCGATGGTGAAAATACCATTGGTCTTATGTGCGTTTACTGAGTAAGAATAAGGAGAAAATAAATGGAAAAAATCTTGACAATGATACCACCTTTACTAGATGGGTTAACAGTTACTCTACAAATTTTTGTCATTACTTTGGCATTATCGTTACCGCTAGGGCTATTATTAGCGCTGGCAAGGATATCAAATTGTCGCTCGCTTAGCTTTATCGTGGAAGTTTATATTTGGCTAATGCGTGGTACGCCGCTTATGTTACAATTATTATTTGTCTATTTTGCATTGCCGTCCTTTGGGATAAAATTACCGGATTTCGGATCGGCACTTTTGGCGTTTACGTTAAATTATGGTGCTTATTTTGCTGAAATCTTTCGCGCTGGAATTCAGTCGATTGAACGTGGACAGTATGAAGCGGCAAAAACTTTGGGGATGACTTATGTACAAACGATGCGTCGTATTATTATCCCGCAGATGATTAAACGCGTATTACCTCCAATCAGTAATGAAACGATTACTTTGGTCAAGGATACTTCTTTAGTATATGTTTTAGCAATGAATGATTTATTGAGAGCCGCGAGAACAATTGTACAGCGTGAATTTGATATGATGCCGTTTGCAATTGCTGGAGCGTTTTATTTGGCGATGACTTTTGTATTAACTTGGGGATTTAAAAAGTTAGAATCTAGATATGCCAAATATGATGAATAGAAAGAGGAAATAGCATGAGTGAATGTATGATTCGGATGAGAAACATCCATAAAAGTTTTCATAACTTAAATGTACTAAAGGGCATTGATTTGGAAGTAAAACGAGGGCAAGTTGTTGCAATTATTGGACCATCAGGTTCGGGGAAAAGTACTTTGCTTAGATGTCTTAATCGCTTGGAGACAATTGATAAAGGGTATATTGAAGTAGAAGGCGATTTACTTGCTGAAGATGGAAAATATGTAGAGGAAAAGAAAGCGCGTCAGATTTGTGCGAAAATGGGCATGGTATTTCAACAATTTAATTTGTTTCCTCATATGACGGTAATGGAAAATTTGATTGAAGCACCAGTGCATGTAAAAGGAATGAAACTTCAAGAAATTATTCCTGTTGCGGAAAACTTACTAGAAAAAGTAGGTCTAAGTGAAAAAAGGGATAGTTATCCATCCAGGTTATCTGGTGGACAAAAGCAACGGGTTGCGATCGCTAGGGCTTTGGCGATGAGTCCAGATATCATGCTGTTTGATGAACCGACTTCTGCACTTGATCCAGAACTGACTGGAGAAGTTTTAAAAACGATGCGACAACTTGCGGAAGAAAAGATGACGATGATTATCGTAACGCATGAAATGGCGTTTGCCCGTGAAGTGGCTAGCCATGTAATTTTTATGGCAGATGGAGATATTATTGAACAAGGCAGTCCAGAAGAGTTTTTTTCCAATCCGCAACAAGTGCGCACACAAGCTTTTTTAAAGAGTATGCTGTAAAAACGATAAATTTCTTGGATTTTGAAATAAAAAACAACGAAAAATGAACTATTTTGTAAAAATAGTTCATTTTTTTATTAATACCTATTGCTATAATTGAAAACTTGCATTATAATAATGTTCATTGAAGTATTCCACACAATTACATATGTATTTCGGATGAAGTCTACGGAAGAGTGGCCACAAGGCCCGCCGAAGGAGTAACGCTCTCAGGCATCGAGTTATCGTATAAACCGTAGATGGACGTGACTCTGGAGAGGGCCCTTAAGTGGGACGCCGAAGGTGAAAACAGACGTTAAGTAAGAAGTCTGCAAATCTCTCAGGCAAAAGGACAGAGACAGGCTATAACAATTCTTGTTGGTTATGTTATAGTTTTGCCTAGTATTTGTTTATGCTTTTTAGAGTCAAATCATTATGGTTTGGCTCTTTTCTTTTTAGCTAGACAATGCCCTTCTTTTGACGCGATGTAGGTGGGAGAAAAGTTTTAAGATAGTAAGAAGGGGAGAAGTTTTATGAAGAATAACAAGATGAAATTATTAGCGGTTATGATGATGATCTGCATGTTGGCTGTTGGGTTAACTGGCTGTGGTGGAAGTGATTCCAACACAATAAAAATTGGTTTATTAAATGAAATGACAGGTGGTAATGCTACGCTTGGTACATCAGCAGCGAATGGTGCAAAATTAGCATTTAAAGAAATTAATGCCAATGGTGGTGTACTTGGAAAACAAATTGAGGCTGTAGTAGCAGATAATAAATCCGAACCAGCAGAAGCTGCAAATGCGATTACAAAATTAATCAATCAAGATAAAGTAGTTGCAGTAACAGGTACTTTTTCAAGTTCTAATGCAATTGCAGCAGCAAGTGTTGCTGAAGCGGCAAAGGTTCCTTATTTAGCAGCTGGTGCGACAAATCCGAAAGTTACGGTAGATGAGAAAAGTGGTAAAGTATTTGATTATGTTTTCCGTGTGTGTTTCATCGATCCATTCCAAGGAACTGTAGCGGCAAACTTTGCTACTGATAATTTAAAATTAACAAAAGCGGTTATTCTTGTAGATAACAGCAGTGATTATAGTAAAGGTTTAGCAGATTTCTTCAAGAAAGCTTTCATAGCAAAAAATGGCCAAATTTTAGGTGAAGAAGCTTATTTACAAAAAGACCAAGATTTTAAAACAATTTTAACGAAAATCAAAGCGTTAAACCCTGAAATCATTTATGTTCCTGGATATTATGAAGAAGTAGGTAAAATTGTAAAACAAGCGCGTGAAATTGACCTTAAATGCGTAATCATGGGCGGAGATGGCTGGGATTCTCCTAAATTAGGAGAAATCGCAGGTGCAGATGCTTTAAATAATACATTCTTTACAAATCACTATTCTGTTGATTCCGATGATGAAAAGTCTAAAGCATTCGTTGAAGCTTATACAAAAGAATATGGTCAAAAACCAGATGCGCTTGCGGTACTTGGTTATGACGCGGCGAGAGTATTAATTGATGCAATTACTCGTGCAAACAGTACTGAACCAGCAAAAATCCAAGCAGCTTTGACTGAAACAAAAGATTTTGCAGCAATTTCTGGTGATACAACATTGAATGCAACACATGATGCAGTGAAGAATGCGGTTGTAATTGAAATGAAAAATGGCAAACAAGAATTTAAAGCAAGTGTAAAACCTTAATAGATCTAAAAAATTCCTTCTATAAATATATAGAAGGAATTTTTTAGATAACGAAACCCTATCAATTTATCCATAGATATATGCTGAATAAAGTGGATAATTTGATAGGGTTTTTTGAGATTTCATCCGATGGTTAATTCTTGAATTATGAGACGGGAATTCGTAGAGGGTGAAAATACATATGAATTGGTCTTTTTTATGCTAATATTTTTGGCAAATCTTTTGCCAGTTGATCTACTGTTCCAATATAGTTGGATTTGATTGGACGATTATCTTTATTGATGATAAAATCAGTTAACAGATAGGTTTTTATTCCGAGTTCTCCGGCAACTAAATCTTCATGAACATCATTACCGATCATTAGAACATTTTCTGGGCTCAAGTCAATTGCATCAAGAATTTCTTGATAGTAAGCGAGCTGAGGCTTGCAGAAATGACTATTTTCATAGTGTGTAATACGTTGGAATGGAATATGATCCAGACCTCCCCATTGCAGACGTGACTTTACAGCAATTAAAGGAAAAACAGGATTCGTTGCAAGGGAAACCGGGATAGCCTTTTCAATGAGGTTATTCAAAATTGGTAAGATTTTTGGTACGGTGACCATTTTTTTTAGTTCATTAAAATCGTTTTGGTAAAATTCATCGATTAATGGGTTTAGTGTTGTACGCGATATGTCAACATTTTGATCAATATATTGCCAGAAAACATCGGCATTTGTTTTTGTATGTTCAATGTTTTTTAACATATGTCCTGTTGCCGTTAAAACATGATTGGCAAAGATTTTTGGATCTGTAATACTAGCGAATTTACGTCCAAGTAAATTTAAATAGTTTTCCATGAATAAATGATGATCAAAATGAATTAAAGTTCCATCTAAATCAAACAAAATATGTTTAATCATGCTAATCCCCCAATTGATTTGAATTTTTCAGTAAAATACATCATTAAGTATACAGAAAATAAACAATAAAAGCAATTTTGTCACCGTAAATTTAACAAATGTTTGTAATTTTATGGTGTAATATTTAGGAATATTAGTAGAAGGTATTGCATTTTTATAGCGAAAAATCCTATAATAAAGGACAGACCTTTTTGGGAGGAAAATAGAATGCGTAGATTTATGATTATGTGTATGGTGATGATATATTCGTTACTTAGTTTTACCACAATATCTTATGCTGCTGATTTTAAAGATAGAGTTAGTGGGCTTGCTAAAGTTGATGGAGTGCGGGTATATACCAATGGTGACAGTAAAGTTAGGGTAGTGTTGGATACGACAAAGGAAGTAGAATACCGCACATTTGTCTTATCAAATCCAACGAGAATTGCAATTGATATTAAAGGGGCATGGCTAAGTCCTAATGTAAGTAAAGCTACTCCGGTAAATAGTGGGTTAGTGGGCAAGGTAAGAGCCAGTCAATTCGATCCGACAACAGTAAGGATTGTTGTTGAGGCAAATGTCAGCAAAGACCGCTATAGAGTGTTTTCTTTAAAAGCGGATTCAGCAAATGATAAAATGCCTCGCATTGTCATGGATTTTGGTGATTTAGCACAAGAGGAAGTTGGTAAAACTCCGCAAGAGGAAACGATTAGCACACCTTTACCAGAGGTGAAAATGCGTACGATACAACTATTTGATAAACCGGGATTAAAAGATAAGATTATTGCTGTGGATCCGGGGCATGGCGGAAGTGATGGCGGAGCAATTGGACCTACTGGTATAACTGAAAAAGAAGTTACTTTAGCTGTCGGTTTAGAGTTGAAGAAAATGCTTGAAGCTGAAGGGGCAAAAGTCGTAATGACGCGTACGACAGATGTGGATGTTGCCCGTCCAAATGCTTCGGCGAGAGAAGAGTTACAAGCGCGGGTAGATATTGCGAATAAGGCAAATGCTACTGTTTTTGTTAGCATACATATGGATGCTTTTGTGAATCAAGAGGCACAAGGAACATCAACTTATATTTATCAAAAAACCAATGGTGACGAGCGCTTGGGAAGATTTGTTCGCGAAGGGCTAATTAATCAACTGAATACACAAGATCGTAAGACTCGTGATTGCAATTTTTATGTAGTTAAATATACAACGATGCCAGCGACTTTAGCGGAGGTGGCATTTATATCAAATCCAAATGAAGAACGTTTGTTAAAATCATCTGATGGTGTTAGAAAGGCTGCAAAAGGAATTTTTGACGGCTTAAATAAATATTTTTCTTATGATAAATGAGGCTGTCTCGGAGGGAGTTTTAACTCCACTGAAGGCAGATGAGTAATCCAGGGACTTACGGTGTCTTTCTGCTCCCTAATAGGTGGTGATTAGACCACGTTAGTCATAAGATAAATAAAGTGAGGTATGTTGATGTTAGATCAAGAAAAACTGGAAAATGCAAATTCACTTGAAGAATTGAATGCTGAGATAGCAAGACAAATGAAAGAGCGCGAAAAGGCTTTTTGGAAAAATAACGTAGATGAAAAAAGAAAACTGGTAGATGCTTTAACTTTACTAATGAAAAATGAATTAGATGATATTCGTGTAAATTTATGTGTGCATGGAATTAGTAAATTGAAGAAACAAGAAATGGCACAAGCTCTTGTAAATCCAATTCTTGATTTTTCTACTAGCTGGTTTGAGAATATCATATCAAGTCAATATGATATTTTATCGGATATTGCGAAAAATGGTGGTGCTAGCGCCAACATAGATATGGAAGATACGAGATTAGATTATATTCGCAGCTTGGGAATTTTGCATACTGGACGCATTAAAGGGGAAAACGTTTGGTATATGTCCGATGAAATATTAAAAGTGTGGAACCAGCTAGATACTGAATTCTTAAGTCGCGTGAAAGCGAATGAAGAAGTTGTTCGTTTGGTCTCGGGATTGTTAACACAATATGGATTTTTAACCTATGATATTTTATTTGAGCGTGTACAAAAAATTGCAAAAATAGCTGAATTTGATTTTAAAAAGTTTATGGGTATCTTAATTAATGCAAGTTGCTGGCAAGAAAATATTTTAATTTCTGAAGCTGGAATGATTCATTATGGTGTGCTTGATGAAGATGCACTTGAATATGAGCGTGAGAAAAATGCAAATTTAACCTACAAAGAGTTTTCTTATGATGAAACTTTTAAAGCTGGTGCAGTAGATTATGTTTCAGAAAATAATGCCTATCAACAATTAATTGCACTTATGCAGGTGAATTTTGAGCTGGATTTTAAAGAGGCAAATGATATTGCAGATGAACTGTGTATTATGCTCCAAAATGGAGATGATATGAATGAAATGCTTAGTTATTTTCAAGTGGCATTAAAAGTGCCGACGAAATTAGTCACGGAAGAATTATTAAAAGTTTTTGTTGAGATGAAGAATACAATTGGGCTGTGGCGGTTAAAAGGTTATAGTATAAAAGAACTTGGCACTGTGCCGCTCGATTGTGTAGAAAATTATCGTATTGTGGAAACGAAAGCTGATGGGATGAGATTTGTCCCGGCAAAGGCTTCCGTTGGACGCAATGATCCATGTCCATGTGGCAGTGGGAAAAAGTATAAAAAATGTTGTTTGCAATAGGCAAATAAACCGAACCGATTTTGGGGTGGGTAGTTGAGACAAACATATTCTTATAAAGAAAAAGTAAAACAATTTATGATTGTTTTACTTCCAATTTTTATTACACAAATTACTTTAATGTCAACTGGTTTTTTTGACACTGTAATGGCGGGAAATGTAAGTGAATATGATTTAGCTGGTGTTGCGATTGCAGTAAATATATTCATGCCTGTATTTGGTAGTATATTAGGGGTTCTTTCGGGATTAACGCCAACGATTTCGCAATTGTATGGCGCAAATAAAAAAGAGGAGCTTCCTTTTATCATTGTGCAGGGAATTTACTTAGCGATTGTCATAGCCATTTGTTTGATTATTCTTGGATTTATAGTTATTGATCCATTGCTTAATGTTATGAATTTAGAAGCTAAAGTTAAAATTGTTGCAAAAGGTTTTTTACTTGCTTGTGCTTTTGGGATTTCTCCGATCTTAATTGCTGCGGTCTTTAGAAACTTTGTTGATGCGCTTGGGTATACAAGGGTGACGATGGTTGTTACCGTATGTGCTGTTCCTATCAATATTTGTATGAATTATTTATTTATTTTTGGGAAAATGGGGTTTCCTGCTTTGGGAGGAATTGGTGCAGGTGTTGGTACTGCAATAACGTATTGGTTTGTTTTATTTATTAACTTGTTAGTAATTAAACATGTCAAACCTTTTTCGCAATACGATATCTTTCGGTTTTTTGGAAAACCTGACTTTGCCGCTTGGCGGCAGTTATTATCTATTGGTATTCCCATTGGATTTGCTATGTTTTGTGAGCAAAGTATCTTTGGAGCGGTTGCCTTATTTATGGCAGCTTATGGAACAACGGTAATTGCAGCGCATCAAGCTGCAATGAATTTTTCAACAATGGTATATATGATTCCACTCAGTATTAGTATGGCACTTACGATTATGGTTGGCTATGAAGTAGGTGCAAAGCGCTACAAAGATGCGAAGAAATATAGTTATTTGGGCGTTGCTTTATCCATTTTATTTTCTGGCTCGCTTACCTTGATTTTAGCGAATTTTAAAGGTGAAATTGCAGCCTTATATACAAAGGATGAGGCTGTATATCAAATGATACAGATATTTTTACTTTATGTGATAGTTTTACAATTTTCGGATGCAATAAGTGCACCGCTACAAGGTGCTTTACGTGGATATAAAGATGTAAAAATAACGCTGATTTTAGCTGTCATTTCTTATTGGATTATTGGTTTACCAGTTGGGTATGCATTTGCTAACTATCTTGGCGTTGGTCCGTATGGATATTGGGTTGGTTTAATTGCGGGAATTGTTGCTGGAGCGGTCGCATTAATCATTCGATTAGTGAAAGTACAAAGAAAGCAATTAGCGAAGTAGCTATAGAAACTGTTATAGATTTAGATTTGGGTGTTATCGGATTTTTCAGCCCAACTTTACTCTATAACAGTTTTTTGCTATTTTTTCGCAATGAAAATCATGTATAATATAAATAAGTGTGGTGATTTTATGAAAAAAATGGTTTTAATTTTTTTAACTTTACTTTTAGTGAATCTCAATTCTAGTGTTTTTGCCCAAGCGGATATCAGAGCACTTCACCTTACCTGGAGTGAAGATACTAAATCGACGCAGACGATTACTTGGCAAATGCATGAATTTAACCCGAATATCCGTGTAGAATATGGTGAAATAGGTTTACCTGCCGATTTCCCGAAAAAAGTTATGGCTGATGTTGAGCCTTTTCCCGATGAAACGGGAGTAAGTCATGTATATCATGTTACTTTACAGGGGTTAAAATCGAATAAAGAGTATTTTTATCGGATTGTTGATGGCGATATCACGATAAAAGAAGCAAATTTTAAAATGGGAAAAAATTTAGATTCTTGTGATTTTTTGGTTTTTGGTGATTCGCAAAGTTATAATTACAAAGTTTGGGGAGAGACTTTGAAAGCTGCTTATACGCAAAATCCTAATGCAGAATTTTTTGTAAATGTAGGAGATTTGGTTGACAATGGACAGCGTATAAGTGAATGGGAAAATTGGTTTTTGAATGGGAAGGATATCATGATACATTTGCCAATTGTACCGGTAGTGGGAAATCATGAAACGTATACACCGCAAAAAGGTATTTTTTCTATGCCGAAATATTTTACTTCTCAGTTTGTTTTACCTCAAAATGGGCCAGAAAAATTGAAAGAGCAGGTTTATTCTTTTGATTATGCGAATGTACATTTTGTTGTATTAGATACACAGTTTGGCGAAGAACGAAGTTTTGTTCCAGATTCATTAGAAAGACAAATAGAATGGATAAAAAAGGATTTAGCAGAAACCGATAAAAAATGGAAAGTAGTATTTATGCATCGAGCACCTTATCATAATCGTGCGGATAGAGGTTTTGATCAAACGATAAAATTTGTGCCTATTTTTGAAGAATTTAATGTGGATGTAGTTTTTACCGCACATGATCATGTTTGTGCTAGAACACCAGCAATGAGGGCGGGGCTTTTAACAGATGATGGAGTTATTTACGCAACAACGGGAAGAAGCGGAACGAAGGTATACCAAACAGTAATAAAGAAAGAATGGAATAGTACGTTTTTAAATCCACTAGATGAACCTACATACTCAATGATAAGTGTAAATGAAAAGAAGTTTACAGTAAAAGTATTATCGCAAAGCGGGAAGCTGATTGATAAATGGGATATTGATAAATTCTAGCCCTATTAATCCACTAACAATGAGGTGATTCTTTCCATAGAAATATATTTACAATTTATATATAATAATATTAAATTTAGGAGGGCTTAAAATGACAAAGCTTATTCTAGGATTTATATTGTGGATATTTATTTTTTTAAAACCTTTAACTGTGTTTGCTGAAGCTATTGAAGAATATGAGCAGGCAAAGCTCGATTATATTAATGCAGTTGTCTGCATGGCTACGTACGGTGATTACAATGGACGTTTTGCGCGTTATGAATTATCTGAGCTTGGTTGGGATGTTTCGCCCTTCAAGGATAATGTTGATGGAACAGAGGCCAAATTTATTACTGTAAAAGGTCAAGATAATAGCCCGGAACATGACTTATATATTGTTGCAATTACGGGGACAGAAAGCCATAAGGATGTTATGCTAGACCTCAACTTTCATAAAGTATTTTTTGGGGGAACGACTCCGGAAGAATTTGTTGAATTTGCAAAACGTGACAAATTGACTAGTCAAGACCCTATGGTACATAGTGGTTTTAATAAGTATGCAAATGCAGCTTTTTATGGTCAAGATGATACTGGAGAAACTTATGGAGTTTATTTAGCGCGCATTTTAAAAGAGGATAGTAATAGAAAGATCTACTTGACAGGTCATAGTTTGGGTGGAGCAGCAGCAACTTTGCAAGCAGCTAGATTAATTAGTATGGGAGTAAATCCTAAGCAAATAGAAGTAGTTTCTTTTGGAGCCCCGGCTGTTGGAAATAAAGTTTTTGCAGATAGTTATGGAAGTAGAATTAATTTAAGGCGTATTGTTTTAAGTGGAGATCCTGTACAAGGTGCTTTGCAAGGGATTTCTGGTGGATATACGCAGTTTGGTGATAAAATCGTATGGAGACGTCATCATACTTTGAAAAATTTTAAACATGAAATTGCAGTTTATTTGGATTCTGCAATGCGAATTTATTATGACAAGAAAGAAAAATTGAAGAATAGTTCGCTTGCAAGTGATGCTGAATTTGTTAATGAAAAGCAAGGAAAAGAAATGGTATATATTTCTGCGCCAACTCTTAACTTAGATCATGTTACTATAGAAGATAAAAAATATGTGAAAGAGATATTAGAAGATGTGCATCGTTGGAGTGAACATGGATTTATCATAAATACGGAAAAAAGGGGAACATTAAACGAGGAAATTAAAAAAGCAAAAAATGCTGGATGTAAATGGTTAGTGCTGACGAATGTAGAAAGCAAGCAAATGCAAAAACGATATAATGACTTTTATATCGCAGTTGAAGATATTTTGTATAATGTAGAAACGGAACAATTGGAAGCTGTCTTTAGTTCGGCACGAGGCAGTAATGATTCAACTCCACTTGGAACGATATTAAATGGTGCTTTGCAAGTCAAACAAGAACGAGAAGCTTTAATTTTTAAACACTCATAATATATAGTTATATCTGCTAGAACAAAACATAGATTACTATTTTGTTTACTTTACAATTGGAAAATATTTATTTAGAATGTAAGAGTGAGTATAAATAGATATTTGAGGAGAGTAGCAATTTAGAGAAGGTGGAATAGATATGTTAAAAAGTATTGCAGTAATGACAAGTGGTGGGGATAGCCCAGGAATGAATGCAGCGGCTAGAGCTGTTGTTAGAACGGCATTACACCAAGGTGCTGAAGTTTGGGGCATAAATAACGGATATAAAGGGCTGCTCAAAGACGATATCGTAAAATTAGAATCACGTTCTGTAGGTGATATTATCCAACGTGGTGGTACATTTCTTGGTACGGCACGTTGCAGTGAGTTTACAACGCCGGAAGGACGTCAAAAAGCTTTTGAGGTTTTGAAAAAACGTGGGATTGAAGGTTTAGTTGTCATTGGTGGCGACGGAAGCTTAACTGGGGCAAAATTATTGAATGATTTAGGAATGCCTGTAGTTGGATTGCCGGGAACGATTGATAATGATGTTTGGGGAACTGATTATACAATTGGTTCAGATACGGCTGCAAATACAATCGTAGATGCAATTAACAAATTACGTGATACAGCATCTGCACATCGGAGAATTATTATTATTGAAGTTATGGGAAGAAAATCTGGTTGGTTGGCAATGACTGCTGGAATTGCTGGTGGTGCAGAGCAAATTCTTGTTCCAGAAGTAAGAAATAATCTTGACATAGTTTGTCAAGAGTTAAAGGAATCCTATGATAAAGGAAAACGTTATAGCATTGTCGTTGTAGCAGAGGGATATGGATGTGCAGTGGAAATTGGAAAGAAAGTTGCCGAGGTTACAGGCATTGATACTCGGGTATCTGTACTAGGGCATATTCAACGTGGAGGTTCTCCATCAGTAGAAGATCGAATAAAAGCAAGCATGCTTGGGGAAAGAGCTGCATCAGCATTAATTGCAGGAATTTCAAATGTTCTTTTTGGTTTTGATGCGGGAAAGATTGTTACTATAGATTTAACGGACGCTGTGAATAATAAGAAAACGCTTGATCCAGAATTAGCGCGTTTGGCTAAGATACTAGCATAAAATAAAGGTGTTGGGAATTTTCCCAACACCTTTATTTTATGCTAGTATCTTGTTTCAGTTATGATTAACTAAGAGTTGCTTAGAAATATCACTCTTATATTTTCATACCATACATTAATAATAGCCCAGATAATGTATAATCTGCTTTTGTATGTATATTAAAATTGTTGATATTAAGATCTACGTCATTAATTTTGCGTTTAGCATAAGACAAGCTAAGCATATTATTTTTTGTAAAATCGTATTTTATTCCAATGTTCGATAAGGAAGAATCTCTCCCTTTGATATAAGCCGCATATAAAAGAGTTTTATCATTTAATTTTTTATGAATATCAAATCCAAAATGAAAAGATGCCTTTGTTGCAGGTTCTACAGCTTGTCCAAAAGTAAACTTATTATTTTCATAGCCTGCGATGATATCAAAGTTATCGCTTGCTTTATAAATAAAATTAAAATCATTTAGTTTAGTTTTCGAATAAGAAACCATACCAAGCATTTCTTTATCTTCGGAACGAAAGCTACCTAAATTATATCTTACTAATAATTTATCAGTAAGAGCGTGGGTGATTGCTAATTCATAGCCAGATTTTGCATGGGCATCGGCAGATAAAAAACTTTTTGCTTCACCTTTGGAAATAAGTGCTCCTCCAACCTCAATCTGCGTTTCATTACTTTGTAATTCTACTGCTTCTGTTATCGCAGGGGTTGAAAAAATAAATAACCCTAAAGCAGCAAATGCTATAAAAATTTTCATGATTCCTCCTAAAAGTAAAGGTTAAAAAGTGTTAAAGTTTGTGAGTAGGTTTATTAATAAATTTACTCTGGAAAAAGTAGTATATAAAATGAACAGTTTTATTGTATCATAATGAAAGGAAATGTAAATAGAGATAAAAATAACGTTTAATAATACATCTGTACTATTAAACGTTATTTTTATAATAAATAGTTTTTAGAATTTAAGACCATACATTAGAGATAAACCAGATAGTTTATAATCTGCTTTTGTATGCAGATTATAAAGATCAATATCAACGTCCATATCGTTTACTTCACGTTCGATATAAGATACTGTCACAACACTATTCTTAGTAAGATCATACTTTATGCCTATCTCAGATAAGGAAACATCTTTTCCTTTTAAGTAAGTGCCAAATAACATAGTTTTATCATTCAAATCTGTATGTGCAGTTAAACCAAAATGAAGAGTAGATTTTGTAGCGGGTGATACTGCTTTACCATAACTGAATTCATTATCCTCATAACCAAATACAAGATCAATATAATTATTTGCTTTATAAATTAAGTTTATATCGTTTAAAATTGCTTTAGCGTGTGTAGTTATGCCAATCACATTTTTTTCTTCTGACTTAAAATCACTTCGTTTATATTGTAGAGATAAATTATCATTAAGTGCATGCGTGATTGAAAGCTTATATCCAGACTTTCCATCTACTTCTTCAGGAATAGCGCCTTTAGCTGAAGCTTTTGCATCAAATGAACCTCCTAGTTCAACTAATGTTTCATCTGGTTCTAATTTTGCAGCTTCCCCTGTTGTTACGTTTATTGTAAGAAATAAAGTGCAAATAAATCCTACTAATAATTTCTTCATGTTTCCTCCTAAAAATAAAAATAAAAAATATATTTATCAATGAGTAAATTTTCGCTTTTTGTTTAATAAAAAGTAGCATTTATCAAATGATGTTTTTTATTGTATCATAAAAAAAAATAATGTAAATGGAGACTAAATAGTCTCTTTTAGGACTGTTTAGTCTTTTTTTGCTTGAAAAATAATTTTTTTAGTAGGATAATATAATTTTATGACGAAACTTATAAAGTCGTATATGAATTTTTAGGGGGGATATTGTCTATGGGATTTGAGAAAAATAGAGTTTTAAAGGTAAATGATATTGTAAAGATAGGAATGCTCGCTGCTATGTGTGCTATTATGACTTCAATAAAAGTTCCCTTTGGCGCCGATGCAATGGTACATTTAGGAACTGCCTGTGTATTTTTAATTGGTATTTTATTTGGCGGAATTTATGCTGGGTTCGCTGCAGCGATTGGTTCAGGCTTTTTTGATTTGCTAATGGGTTTTTCACCGTATACTTTATGGTCATTTTTTATAAAAGGGATAGCTGGATTTTTAATCGGAACAATTGCGCATGGATTATGGCCACAAAAAACTTTTGATGGGTGGTTAAAAAAAGCTTTGCTTGGCATGGTTATTGCAGCGATATGGACTTTAGGCGGATATATATTGGCGTGGTGGTACGTAACGGGAAGTTTAACAATCGCAATAAGTTATATTCCTAGTTCCATTATGACATCTACTGCCGGATTTATTGTTGCTGTAGTTGTAGCTCCTGTTTTAAGAAAAAAAATATAAGTACATTATATTAGGAGAGTTTGATATGAAAAAAGCACTTTTGGTAATTGATATGTTACATGATTTTATTGACCCTGCTGGCGCACTTTACTGTGGAAGCGAAGGTGAAAAAATTGTTCCCGTTATAAAGAATATAATAGAAGAATTTTTATCCGAAGGTGCAGAAATCTTTTATATTTGTGACTCACATAGAGAAGACGATCTAGAATTTAAACGATTTCCCAAACATTGTGTTACAGGAACAATTGGTGCTGAGGTAATTTCGTCTCTTAATTTTGCCTGTAAAGATGATCATATGATTTTAAAGCAACGCTACAGTGCTTTTTATCAAACTAATTTAGAAGAAAAATTAGTTGGTATAGATGAAGTTGTATTAGTTGGTGTATGTACAAATATTTGTGTATTATTTACTGCCGAAGAGTTATGTAATCGTGACAAAAGAGTTATTGTATATAAAGATGCTGTTGCTAGCTTTGATAAAAAGGCGCATGAAAATGCATTGGCAGAAATGAAGAATGTATTAGGTGTAATAATAAAATAAAGTAAGGATATTTTAAGTACTTTGCTATAATTTATCATTTAAAATAATTTTCGTATTTTTTCATAAAAGATATTGACAAAAAAGAGTGAAGCGTGTAATATA
>UMGS01003186.1_pt1 | contig 132878 bp, 131 predicted proteins | sample 1965341 | NCBI WGS metagenome assembly UMGS01 (sample SAMEA4836079, study PRJEB28245) | human gut metagenome | biome: gut microbiome; material: fecal sample | place: Denmark | collected 2008 | reverse complement strand
TTCTACTTCGCATTTAAGTCTAACTTCTTGGGGTCACATCAAATCCAAGGTGTTTTTTTATAAATGTGTATATTAGCGGATATGTTTTTTTACAAAATTTTCGATGCGGTTTAATGCTTCCGAAATTTTACTTACTGATGTAGCATAAGAGCAACGAACAAATCCTTCACCACTTCCTCCAAATGCGTTTCCAGGTACTAAAGCAACGCGTTCACTGCGAAGCAGTTGTTCTGCGAATTCTTCGGAAGAAAGACCAGTGTTTTTGATGCAAGGGAAAATATAGAATGCGCCTTTCGGTTCAAAACACTCTAAGCCCATATTACGCATTCCATCAAGAATTAGGTGGCGGCGGCGATCATATTCAGCTACCATCTTTTTCATATTGGATTCGCCATGGCGAAGTGCTTCTACTGCGGCAATTTGTGCGGTAATTGGTGCGCAGAGCATTGTATATTGGTGGATTTTGGTCATTGCAGAGATAAATTCTGGATTTGCTAATGCATATCCAATGCGCCAGCCAGTCATGGCATAGGATTTTGAAAAACCGTTCAATAAGATGGTACGGTCTTGCATATTAGGAAGTGATGAAAAGCATGTATGAACTGCATCGCCATAGACTAAGTTTGAATAGATTTCATCGGAAATAACGATAAGATCGTGTGTTTCAGCAAATTTAGCTATTTCGAGCAATCCTTCTTTCGTCATAACTGCGCCAGTTGGATTATTGGGATATCCGATGAGTAAAACCTTTGTTTTGGGAGTAAGATGTTTTTCTAAATCTTCAACTGTTATACGAAATTCATTTTCAATACTTGTTGGCACGCCGATTGGATTTCCTCCAGCAAGTGTCACACAAGCTTTATAAGAAACGTAGCAAGGCTCAGGAATCAGAACTTCATCTCCAGGTGAAACTACAGTACGGAGTGCTAGATCAAGAGCTTCACTTACGCCAACGGTAATCAGAACTTCTTTCTTGGGATCATAAGAGACATGATGATCTCTTAATAATAAGCGGACAATTTCTTCACGAAGCTCTAATAATCCACGGTTTGCGGTATATGCGGTATATCCTTGCTCTAAACCGTAAACACAGCTCTCACGAATGTGCCAAGGTGTAATAAAATCAGGTTCTCCTACACCTAAAGAGATAACGTCTTCCATTTCAGCGGCAATATCAAAAAAACGACGAATTCCAGAGGGAGCAATTGCATTTACCGAAGGGGAAATACGTTTTGACCAACTCATGGTGACACCACCAATCTACGATCTTTTTCTTGGTCGTTGATAATAACACCATCTTTTTTGTACGCTTTTAACATAAAGTTGCTATGTGTACTGATAACACCATCAATTGTTGCAAGACGAGTAGATACGAAATTGGAGACATCTTTTAAAGTTTTACCTTCAATCATAACAAGTAAGTCAAAACCACCAGACATAAGATATACTGAACGAACTTCGGCAAATCGATAAATGCGTTCAGCGATTGCGTCAAATCCAACTTCGCGCTGTGGCGTCACTTTTACTTCAATCGTTGCTGTTACACTGTCTATGCCAAATTTCTCCCAGTTGATTAAAGTATTGTACTTTAAGATAACTTTATCTTTTTCTAACTGTTTGATTTGTTCGCTTACTTCATATACAGATCTATTTAACATGGCAGCTAGTTCTTCAACCGGTCGTTTCGCATCATGCTCTAAAAGTTCAAGTAATTGTTTCATAGTATCACTCCTATTTTTTTATATAAAAAAAGCCCTCATCCTAAAAAGGACGAGAACTACTCCCGCGGTACCACCTTGATTAGCTAAAAGCTCACCTTCACCTCGTTAACGCCGAGCTACGGTACATCCTACTAAAATTTTTATTTGTTCGGATAACAGCTCATGGGTAGCTTTCCAAATTCATACTCTTACCGATTTACAGCACCATCGGCTCTCTGAAAAGATTTATGAAATGTACTCTTCCAATCATTGCTTATCATTTTATATTTGTATAAAATAATAACATAAGCCAAAAGAAGAATGCAATAGAATTTTTATAATAAATTTTAAGGAGTTGTTTTTATGATCGTAGGTCATATTCGTAATTTGGAAAATGAGAAGTATCGTTTTCCAGAAAGCATTAAAAAAGCTTTACATTTTTTAAAAGAACAGAATCTTTCAAAATTAAATGATGGGAAATATGAAATTGACGGTGAAAAAATTTTTGCTATGGTTTCTAGTTATATGAGTAAAGAACGCAGTGAGTGTAGGGCTGAAACACATCGAAAATATATTGATGTGCAGTTTATTGCAGAGGGGGAGGAGCTGATGGGGTATTGTGCATTGAATCCTGTGCTGGAAATTGAAGAAGACTGCGCTGAGGAACGCGATGCTATCTTCTATAAGGCTCTCATTCCAGAAAGTGATATTATTTTAAGTCAGGGAATGTACGCAGTAATTTATCCTCATGATGTGCATCGTCCCTGTTGTTTTCTTGATCAACCGCAGAGAGTAAAAAAGATTGTTATTAAAGTTAGTATTGACACTTTGGAAAAATAATATATAATACAATTGCCTTTATAAAGCAGACTTGATGCAGTGGAGTATTTAATCCATACGAATCCTAGTTGCTGGATAAAAAAAGGTTTTTGGTGGTTTATGTAGAATTGTAAATGGGCTATTGGCAGGTTGGAAATACTAATTGAAAAGTAAGGTGATTAAATGGATATTAGGGAAATAAATAAATTGAAATTATATGGGTTTAATAATTTAACAAAAAGTCTGAGCTTTAATATGTATGACATTTGTTATGCAAAAACAGCTGAACATAAAAAAGAATATATTGAGTATATTGATGAAGAATATAATGCTGAAAGGCTCACTAATATCCTCACTGAGGTTGCGCATATCATTGGTGCCAACATTTTAAATATTGCGAAACAAGATTATGAACCGCAAGGTGCCAGCGTAACGATGTTGATTTCTGAAGAGCCATTAGAACCAGTATCAGAAGCAGTAGTTTGTCATTTAGATAAAAGTCATATTACTGTTCACACGTATCCAGAAAGTCACCCTGATCAAGGAATTTCGACGTTTCGTGCCGATATTGATGTATCGACCTGTGGAAAAATTTCACCGCTTAAAGCATTAAACTATCTTTTAAAGTCTTTTTGCTCCGACATTGCAATTGTTGATTATCGGGTGAGAGGTTTTACACGTGATGTAAATGGTAAAAAATTCTTCATTGACCATAAAATTAACTCAATCCAAAATTATATTGATCAAGAAATTAGAAACAAGTATCAGATGATTGATGTTAATGTATATCAAGAGCATATTTTCCATACGAAAATGCTTTTACGTGAATTTGATCTTGATAATTATTTATTTGGGACACCAAAGAATGAATTGACCATTGGTGAGAAGAAAAAAATTAAACAACGCTTGAAAAAGGAAATGGCAGAAATTTTCTATGGGCGTAATATTCCAAAAGTAAGAGGAACTTTATCTGAGGGCTCATAACATTGTTGTAGTCCTTAATTTCTTATCTGTTTTTATGGCAAGTTATGCGCCTATAAACAGATAAGTTTCATAAGGTTCCTCTTACTTACTGGAATTGCTTTATTGAAGAAAACTTAAAATAATAGGTATTTAAGTTTGTAATTTTAGAGGGAGGTCTGACATTGGGAGTAAAAAGAATTTATGTAGAAAAACGTCAAGGTTTTGATATACCAGCACAAGCTTTATTTGCTGACTTAGTAGAAAGTTTTAGTTTAGATAAATTAAAGCGAGTTCGTATTATTAATCGTTATGATATCGAAGGCATCAGTGATGAAGAATACGCAAAGGCTCGCAATATTGTTTTTTCTGAACCTCCAGTTGATTTAGTATATGATGAAGAATTGCCACAAATGAATAATACTCGAATATTTGCTGTAGAATATTTACCAGGTCAATATGACCAGACGGCAGACTCCGCAGCGCAATGTGTACAATTACTAACACAAAAAGAACGCCCTGTAATTTCTACGGCTAGAGTAATTGCGCTTGTAGGTGATATTACGGATGAAGAGTTTGTGAAAATTAAGAGCTATTGCATTAATGCAATTGAAAGTCGTGAAGCATCGCTTGAAAAACCACAAACTTTGAATTTGCAAGTGGAAATTCCTGCTGATGTTAAAATATTAAATGGTTTTGTTAAGAAAAATGATGCACAGTTAAAAGCTTTTATGGAAGAGCAAGGTTTTGCGATGAGTTTTGAAGATTTGAAATTCTGTCAAAGCTATTTTCGCGATACAGAGAAGCGTGATCCTAGCATTACTGAAATTAAAGTGATTGATACTTATTGGTCCGACCATTGTCGTCATACAACTTTTATGACAAAAGTGGAAGCGGTTGAGTTTGAAGATGGGTATTTTTCTGAACCGATTAAAGAAGCTTATCGCTTATACTTAAAAGATCGCGAATTTGTTTATGGTGATACAGAGCGCGATATTACGCTGATGGACATTGCCGTAATTGGGATGAAACAACTACGTAAATTAGGAAAAATTCAAGATTTAGATATTTCAGAAGAAATTAATGCATGTAGTATTGTAGTCAATGCAGATATAGATGGGAAAAATGAAGATTGGCTGGTTATGTTTAAAAATGAAACACATAATCATCCAACGGAAATTGAACCATTTGGCGGTGCGGCAACTTGCTTAGGTGGTGCAATTCGTGATCCACTTTCTGGCCGCTCTTATGTTTATCAGGCAATGCGTGTTACAGGTTGTGCTGATCCGCGTACGACTGTTGCTGACACGATGGCAGGAAAATTGCCACAAAAGAAAATTACATTAGGTGCAGCGACTGGGTATAGTTCTTATGGTAACCAAATTGGCTTGGCAACTGGACAGGTTGCTGAAATATACCATGAAAACTTTGTTGCAAAGCGTCTTGAAGTTGGTGCAGTTATTGCTGCAGCGCCAAAATGTAACGTTGTACGTGAAGTGCCGGCCGTTGGTGATGTTGTTGTTTTAGTTGGTGGGAAAACTGGACGTGATGGTTGTGGCGGTGCAACTGGTTCATCAAAAGAGCATACAGAGGAATCATTAACAAGTTGTGGTGCTGAAGTGCAAAAAGGAAATGCGCCAACGGAAAGAAAAATTCAGCGCTTATTTAGAAATCCAGAAGTTAGCCGGATGATTAAGCGTTGCAATGATTTTGGTGCAGGCGGAGTTGCCGTTGCAATTGGTGAGTTAACAGACGGACTTGTCATTAACCTTGATGCTGTGCCGAAAAAATATGAGGGGCTCGATGGTACTGAACTTGCGATTTCCGAGTCCCAAGAGCGTATGGCTGTCGTAATTAAAAAAGCAGATGTAGAAAGATTTGTTCGTTACGCAGATGAAGAAAATTTAGAGGCAACGCTTGTTGCTGAGGTGACCGATAATGAACGTTTAACGATGAATTGGCGTGGAAAACCTATTGTAAGTTTAAGTCGTGATTTCTTAAATACAAATGGTGTAAAACAAGTGGTTGATGTAAAAGTAGCTGCACCAGTAGAAAATGAAAACTACTTACGTAAGATACCAGCTGCAGTAGAAGATCAGATGGATGATTTAGAAAAAGCATGGCTTGCCAACTTATCACAGCTAAACGTATGCAGTCAAAAAGGATTAGTGGAACGATTTGATGCAACAATAGGTGCAAATACTGTACTGATGCCATTTGGGGGTAAATATCAAAAAACTCCTGCGGAAGGTATGGTTGCGAAACTTCCAGTTTTGGGTGGCGAAACGAATACGGCTACAGCAATGACGTTTGGTTTTGATCCATATTTATTAGAATGGAGTCCATTCCATGGCGCAATGTATGCTGTTGTTGAGTCAGTTGCAAAAATTGTTGCTTTAGGTGGACATTATGATAGCATTCGTTTAACTTTCCAGGAATATTTTGAACGTCTTGGCAAAGAAAGTATTCGTTGGGGAAAACCATTTAGTGCGCTGTTAGGTGCGTTAAAAGCGCAACATGAATTTGCTATTCCGGCAATTGGTGGTAAAGACAGCATGTCCGGAACATTTAAAGATATTAATGTCCCTCCATCCTTGATTTCTTTTGCTGTCGATGTAGTAGAAGCAGATAAAGTTATTTCTCCGGAATTTAAAAAGGGAAATAGCAGAGTCGTTGTTGTTCCAGCAAAACGTGATGAGTATGATTTACCAGACTTTACGCAGCTGAAGAAAAACTTTACAAAAATCAGTCAATTAATCGCAGACGGCAAAGTATTTGCGGCGCATAGTGTGCGTGTGGGTGGTATAGCTGCTGCAATTAGTAAGATGTCATTAGGTAATGAAATTGGTTTTGCTTTCAGTCGTCAGCTAGAAACAAAAGATTTGTTTATGAGTGATTATGGCTCTATTATTTTAGAAATTGCAGATTATGTAGATCTTGAAGTAGATTTAGCTGGAACTAATGCTTATCTATTAGGGACGACAACAGAAAAAGCGGATATTCGTTTAAGTGGTACAATGGTATCTTTAGCAAAAGTAGAAAAAGCTTATATGGGTACATTAGAGAAAATATTTCCAACACAAACGAAAACAAGTGCGAAAAAAGTTCACTTTACTCCACATACTGCGGGGGGGAAAATTGCATCTCGTACAACTGTTGCTAAACCGCGTATTTTTATTCCTGTATTTCCGGGAACGAATTGTGAATATGATTCAGCGAAGGCTTTTGAAAGAGTTGGTGGTATTGCCAACACGTTAGTGATTCGTAATCTAACTGCAAGTGCAGTTGAAGAATCTGTAGAAGCGATTGTAAAAGGAATTAATGAAGCGCAGATTGTAATGCTTCCAGGTGGATTTAGCGCAGGAGATGAGCCTGACGGTTCTGGTAAATTTATTGCTGCAATGTTTAGAAATCCTCGGATAAAAGAGGCGATAACTTCATTATTAAAGCAACGTGATGGATTGATGCTTGGTATTTGTAATGGTTTCCAAGCACTTATTAAATTAGGACTTGTGCCATATGGTGAGATTACAGATTTAACAATAGAAAGTCCAACGTTAACACATAATAATATTGGACGCCATGTATCTTGCATGGTACAAACGAAAGTCGTATCTAATTTATCTCCTTGGTTCAATAATGTCCAAGTAGGCGATATTCATACAATTGCAGTATCACATGGCGAAGGTCGTTTTGTTGCGGATGCGGAAGTTGTTGCTAAACTTCGTGTGAAAGGGCAAATTGCAACGCAATATGTTGATTATGCAGGTGCTCCAAGTATGAATATTCCATTTAATCCGAATGGTTCAATAGAGGCAATTGAAGGGATTACAAGCCCTGATGGACGTGTATTAGGTAAAATGGGGCATTCGGAGCGTATCGGTACATCAGTTTGTATGAACGTTCCAGGAACGAAAGATCAGCAGTTATTTGCAGCCGGCGTTCGTTACTACAAATAAAAAATGTATTTTTGAATAGTTTTAAGATGTATTTCACATCTTAAAACTATTCTTTTTTTCTTAATCAATTACTAATCCGATTGATTTAATAAGAATTAGTTGTATAAAAAGTCTTAGATTGTTATAATAAGAAACGAGGAGTGATTATTATTAAATTTAAATTATTAGAACAACCAGATAAAGCGATTTTTGATTCGTTTTTTCACGATAGATATTATGAAAATTCACATTGTAATTTTACGAATTTATTTATGTGGCGCAATCCTTATCAAATTGCATGGGCAGTAGAAGATGGAGTTCTTTATTTAAAAGGAAGCTGGCAAGGTAAAGAATTTGCAATGCAACCTTTTGGTCCTATGGGGAAAATGCCTAAAGCAATTGAGTTTTGGCTGAATTATTTTAAAGAGAAAAATACGGAATTTATTATGTCGGGGCTGGAAAAAAGTATGGTAGAGGAAATGAACAGGTATTATCCGAACAGATTTCATATTAGTGAAGATAGAGATAACTTTGATTACGTTTATGAGACAGCAGCTTTAATTTCTTTGTCTGGACGAAAATATCATAGTAAAAAAAATCACCTAAATAGTTTTAAGAAAACCTATCCTGAGGCCATTTATCAACCGATTACAAGTGAAATTAGTTTGCGATGTAAGCTGAGTATCAATACGTGGTATAAACAACATGGAACTTTTGATGATCCGATATTAACAGAAGAAAGAAAAGCCATTATTGAGGTTTTGAATAATTTTGAGTACTTGAATCTAAAAGGTGGTGCAATTTTTATTGGTGAAAGAGTTGTGGCATTTACTTTCGGCGAGCAATTAAATGAAAATACTGCAGTTATCCATGTAGAAAAAGCTGATCCAGAAATTCGTGGCGCATATACAGCGATTAACCAAGCTTTTTGTCAGCGGGAATGGGCTCATTTACAATATGTAAATAGAGAAGAGGATATGGGAATCGAAGGACTTAGAAAAGCAAAACTAAGTTATAAGCCGGTAAAAATGGTTGAAAAATTTGTTGCAGTTTTAAAAGATGATTTAAATCCAATTGATCCAAATCTGTCTATTTAAAAATAAATCTTGGAAAGTGTATTATTTTTTTTTAAAAGCATATACTAGGAGTGAGAAAGCAAGCGATTACTTTCTCATGTGGAGGCACCGTCAGTTTAGCAATAAACTGGCGGTGCTACGGTTTTTTTATAGAGGAAAAAAGGAAGTTTATTGTTTAATAAACTTTTTTAGTTTGTAAATATAACCAATGAAAGAACTTAAATTGTGGCTTGAAAAATTTTTGTTTAAAGATTATAATGTAGACTTTGTATGGATAATTATTTTCAATTTACATACTTTTGTTGTTGGCAATGGTGATGCATTACGCTATAATATTCTATAGTATTATAGAGGAGATTTTGATGAATAAGGTAGTAGTTGCAGTTATTGGAATACAAAAAGATGCTATGGGGGAAGAAAATCGTATAGAATTCGTTACTACAGGTACACATTACTTTAAGAACGGAATTCATTATGTACTTTATGAAGATAGTGAAGTAAGTGGAATGGAAGGGACTTCGAATCTGTTAAAAATTGCCGATCATCATGTTACTTTAGTAAGAAAAGGTGCTGTATCACAAGAACAACATTTTGAATTGGCAAAAAAGAGTTCAAGTGTTTATCGTACTCCCTATGGTAGACTTACCTTAACGGTATTGACAAATAAATTAGATATTTGTTATGGTTCAATTTCTGGAAATATCGATATTGTTTATGAGTTATCGATTGATGGACATTGGCAGAGTGAAAACCAACTTCAAATCAGTGTCTGTGCAGATGCTGAAACTTATAGTCATATGAATTGAGTTTTACAGGAGGACGTTATATTTTGGATATTAAAGAAATTCTAATTGACGCAATTTGTCGCGCCGCACAGCAATCTATTGTTGATGGGGCGTTTCATGCTGAGAAATTACCTCAGATTATCTTAGAAGTACCACCGCAAAAAGAATTTGGTGATTATGCCACAAACTTTGCATTACAAGCAGCGCGTGCAGCGAAAACGAATCCGAGAACAATTGCCGAAGCGATTGTTCAGCGTTTAAGTGAAAGCTGGTTAGAAAAAGTGGAAATTGCTGGACCAGGCTTTATTAATTTTTATCTAAAATCGGATATAATCTATGACCGTTTAGCGACCATTATTGAAAAAGGTGAAACCTATGGTGATTTAGCAGCGAGAAATGATGGAAAAATTCAGGTTGAATATGTAAGTGCAAATCCGACGGGTCCATTACATGTTGGACATGGACGCGGGGCAGCCATGGGGAGTGCTTTAGTAAACTTACTTAGAGCTGCTGGTTATCATGTAGCAAGTGAGTACTATATTAATGATGCTGGCAATCAAATTGATAATTTAGCAGCATCAGTGAATGCAAGATATTTAGAATTGCTAGGTCAAACGGTTGATTTCCCGGAAAATGGATATCATGGTCATGACATTATTGATACTGCAAAACGCATTATCGATGGACATCAAGACGAATACTTAGCTATGAGTGCTGAAGAACGGTTAACAATTTTTAAAGAGTTAGCATTAAAAGAAAAATTAGCGGCGCTGAAGGAAGATTTAGCAGCATTCAATGTACATTTTGATCAGTGGTTTAGTGAACGCAGTTTACATCAAGCAGATGCAATTCATGAAACTTGTGAATTTCTTAAAGGAAACGGGAATATTTATGAAAAAGATGGTGCATTATGGCTGAAATCAACAGCTTATGGTGATGATAAAGATCGTGTAGTTATTCGTGATAATGGCGTACCTACGTATTTAGCAGCGGATATTGCTTATCATCGTGATAAGTTAGAACGTGGTTTTGATACATTAATTAATATTTGGGGCGCAGATCATCATGGCTATATTTGTCGGGTTAGAGCTGCCATTGAAGCTATGGGGTATAAAGGGGATGCGCTTGAGGTTTTAATTTTGCAGATGGTTAGCTTGTATCGTGATGGTGCGTTAGTAAAAATGTCAAAACGCACTGGACAAAGTGTAACTTTAGCAGAATTAATTGAGGAAGTTGGAACAGATGCAGCAAGATTCTTCTTTATTATGCGTTCTATTGATAGCCAATTAGATTTTGATTTAGATTTAGCTAAGTCTAAATCTAATGAAAATCCAGTTTATTATATTCAATACGCATATGCCCGCATTTGTAGTATATTTAGACAAGCCGAAGAAAATGGATTAGCATTTACTAGTCAAGCAAAATTAAATCTGCTTACCACTGAATCTGAAATTGATTTAATTAAAAAGATGGCAGATTATGAAGAAGAAATTGCTTTTGCCGCAAAAGATCGTGCGCCCCATCGCATTGCAAGATATGTGCATGAATTAGCAGGGGATTTTCATAGTTTTTATAATCAATGCCGTATTATGGGTGTTGAAAAAGATTTGGCTGAGGCTAGACTTAGTTTAGTGAAAGCTGTACAAAATACGATTCGTCATGCATTAAATATTTTAGGCGTTAGTGCACCGGAAAAAATGTAGAAAATTAATTTGTGAAATGTTCGTTTAAATATGAGGGGAGTTTTTTGTTTTGGATATGACAAAAATGGCAGAAGTAGATATTGCTTATCAAATTTTAAGTGCAGCAGGGCAGCCAATTTATTTTAAAGATTTAATTATGGAAATCATTGATAAAAAACAAAAACCAGTGCAATCATTATCTCTAGCTATTTCTGAGGTATACACACTAATTAATATGGATAGCAGATTTCATCATGTAGGAAAAGGAATGTGGGGTTTAGCTGAGCTTACACCACAAGAGGTGAAACGTTCTAGTAGCTCCAGTTCAAGTACAAAATCGAATACAAAACGCAGAGAAAAACTTCTTGAAGAGATTCAAGATTTAGATCCGGTTTCCAAAAAGCGTGATGAAGAGTAACGCTTGACAGCAGATATAAATACAGGATACAATTGTTGGCGTATTTTTAGGTCAATATAAAGATGAATATAGATTCATTTAAGATTTTTATAGAATAATGCAAGGGCAAAAATAGGAGGATTTTTCGCATGGCAAAGTATGTTTTTGTTACCGGAGGGGTTGTTTCCTCATTAGGTAAAGGCATCACAGCGGCTTCATTAGGACGGTTATTAAAGACTCGCGGGATAAAAGTGACGATTCAGAAGTTTGATCCATATATCAATATTGACCCGGGGACGATGAGCCCGTACCAACATGGGGAAGTTTTTGTTACTGAAGATGGAGCAGAAACAGATTTAGATCTAGGGCACTATGAGCGTTTTATTGATATTAATCTAAGTAAAGGGTCTAACGTTACTGCCGGTAAAATTTATTGGTCTGTATTAAATAAAGAGCGTAAAGGAGAATACTTAGGTAGTACAGTTCAAGTGATTCCGCATATAACAAATGAAATTAAACAACGAATTTATAGTGTTGCTGATGAAAGTGATGCAGAAGTTGTTATTACGGAAATTGGCGGTACAGTTGGTGATATCGAAAGTTTACCGTTTATGGAAGCAATTCGCCAAGTCAAAAAAGAAGTTGGAAGAAATGATGTACTTTATATTCACGTAACTTTAGTTCCTTACATTTCTGCGGCAGGTGAGTTAAAAACTAAACCTACACAGCATAGTGTAAAAGAATTGAGAAGTATTGGAATCCAACCTGACATTTTAGTGTGTCGCACGGAAAAAGAAATTTCACCGGAAATGAAAGAAAAATTGGCTTTATTCTGTGATGTTGATGCAGATGCGGTCATTCAAAATAGAACAGCTTCTACAATTTATCAAGTGCCTTTGATGATGCAGGAAGAAGGATTAGATAAAATTGTTTTAGAAAAATTAAAAATGGATTATGGCCCCGCTGATATGACTGAGTGGGCAAAAATGGTAGATAAAATAAATCATCCGTCTCGTGATGTAACAATTGCTATGGTTGGGAAATATGTTGAATTGCAAGATGCATATATCAGTGTTTCCGAATCACTGCACCATGCAGGGATTGCAAATGATGCAGATGTAAAAATAAAATGGGTGAATGCAGAAGAAATTGAAACTAATGGGATAAACTATGATGAAGTATTTGCTGGCTGTCAAGGTATCCTTGTTCCTGGTGGTTTTGGCGATCGTGGTGTTGAAGGCAAGATTCTCGCAATTCAATATGCACGTGAAAATAAAATTCCTTTTTTGGGTCTGTGTTTAGGCATGCAATGTGCGGTAATTGAATATGCGCGCAATGTTTGCAATATGCAAGGTGCAAATAGTACGGAAATGGATGCTGATACGAAATATCCAGTGATTGATTTAATGTCAGATCAAGTGGATATTGAAGATAAAGGTGGAACGATGCGCTTAGGTTCTTATCCATGTAAAGTTAGAAAAGATACAAAAACATATGAAGCTTATGGTAGTGAATTAATTCATGAACGTCATCGCCATCGTTTAGAGTTCAATAATAAATATCGTGAAGAGTTAGAAAACGCAGGCTTGACGATAGCTGGTACTTTACCAGATGATAGTTTGGTAGAAATTATTGAAGTGAAAGATCATCCATGGTTTGTTGCTTCGCAATTTCATCCCGAACTAAAATCTCGTCCGAATAATCCTCATCCATTGTTTAGAGAGTTTGTTGGGGCGGCATTAAAATTTAAATAATGGTCTTAATTAAAATTTTAAGATTAAAGGTCATGATAACATCGCATGGTATCTATGGGCACAATAACAGAAACTGTTGGTTATCCAACAGTTTTCTTTTTAAGGAGAATAGATGATGAATAAGAAAAAAACTATGTTAATTATTGCTTTAGTTATTCTTTTTTCCGTTGTTTTGTTAAACTTAAGTGGTAAAAAATCTGAAGATAATACAAATGGTGATTTAAGAGGAAGTAAAGAACAAATTGCTGTCATTTATGTTGATGGTGTCATTAAGAGTGAACGAAATACAGCCAACGTATTTTCAGAGGACGGCGGTAGTGAAGGGTTAATTAAACAGCTCCATAAAGCTAGTGATGATCCTTCGATTAAAGCAATTATTCTTAGAATTAATAGCCCTGGTGGTGCGGTTACGGCTACCCAAGAAGTAGGAGATGAAATTAAGAAAATTAGGGAAAAAGGGAAATTGGTTGTAACTTCTATGGGCGATATTGCCGCCTCAGGTGGTTATTGGTTAGCCGCTTGTACAGATAAAATTTATGCAAATTCGACAACGCTTACGGGCAGTATAGGCGTTTATATTTCCTATTCTAATTGGGAAGAGCTTTATCAAAAAATTGGTATTAAATCAGATAAAATTAAAAGTGGTGAGCATAAGGATATCTTAGCAAATGATCGTCCAATGACACCTGAGGAACGACAGTTAATTCAAAATATTGTAGACGAAAATTATAATGAATTTGTGAGGGTTGTTGCTGAAGGGCGTAAGCTGGATATAGATAAAGTGAAATCCTTGGCCGATGGCAGAATTTATAGTGGAAAACAGGCAAAAGAACTTGGGTTAGTGGATGAGTTAGGTAATCTTTATGATGTAATAGATAAAACGGCAAAAGAAGTCGGCATTCAAGGAAAAGTTAAAATTAAAGAATATGGAAACAATAATCCTTTCTCTGCACTTCTAGAAAGCAATAGCAAGGCAAATTTATTGGAACTTTTTCTTTCTCAGACAAAAGCAGAAAATGAAGTAAAATCAATTGTGCCGATGGCTATACCGGCAAGAGGATAGGTGAATAACGTGGGAGAATTTTTAGAAACAATTTATGATGTGATATTTAAACCTAAAGAGGCTTTTCAAAAATTTGCACAAACACCGCAAATTTTACAAGCTTGTTTAGTCGTATTTATTACGACGACTTTATCGCTTATTGCAATCTCTGCTGGCAGTGGAGGGGTATCGTATCGAGGTGGACTGATTGTTTTACAGCTTATCGGGAATTTTACTACTCTATTTATTATGGTTGCAATTTGGCATTTAATTGCTGAATTAATGGCAGGTACAGGTCAGGTAAAGTCATTACTAAGTGTTGTAGGTTTTTCCTACTTTCCTCAATTATTAATCACGCCAATTTATTTAATTGCAAGTTTTTTATCTGCTGATATTGCAGCTACATTAATTTTAGTGGCTACTGTTGTTGTTGTTGTATGGACTTTCTATTTGAACTTTACAGGGATAAAAATCGTATATCAAGTGACTGGTGCTAAAGCTTTTCTGGTGATGATTTTGCCAATACTTGTTGTGGCTGTGATTCTATTTTTATCATTCATTTTACTTGGGACGATGTTTATGTCAATTTTTAATGGCACTATCCCTGTACCACCGACGTTATGATGAGATATCTTCTTTTGTTAGTTAGTATTGCATTATGCATTACGGGATGTATGGTAAATCAGGAAAATCAGAGTCAAAAGCAAGGTGCGTTAATTGAGTCTGTAATGGAAGAAGATACACTTAAAGAACATATAATTACTGAAGGAGAAGGAAATTCATACCGTCTCCTTCAGAAAGGCAATGAGGAAGTGCCTTTATTAGAGATTGCTGCTGGTCAGGATGGTAGGATTATCTATAGAGATCAAATGTTTGCAGATATATCGAGTACGGTTAATTTTAAGCTGCAATTTTTATCTACACAGGGAACAGGTCGCTTTGTAGTTGATGGGGTGGACGCTGACGGTAATGTTATAGCTGGTATAGGATGGGTAGTTACAGGAGATTTGCCTAAAAACACGAAAACGATGAAATGGGTAGATTCTAGATATAGTATTAATTTTATTGGCTCTTGGATTGATACCTATTACAATGTAAAAGTTATGTTTGATAAAGAGCTTGGGCATGTAGATTATTCGAAAATTGCAAATTTTCGATTTTATGTAGAGGCTAGTGACGGACAACACGCATTAATTGCAAGAAGAGATTTATTTGATGATCATTCTAAATCTTTGCATATGATACCATTACAAAATTTTTATCAGGTAGACAAAGATGAATGGATTACTATTCAAGCAATTTTACAAAATCGAAGTCAACAAGTCATAGATAGTGCTGGTGTAGAGCTTGTTATGCCATACGGTTATGGACTTGTAACCATAGAGGATACACAAAGGATAAATGAGTACATTCAACCGGGAGAAAAGCGGGTATTAACTTGGAAGGTAAAAGCGAATCGCGCCGATATTGTAAACTTAAATAAACCGTGGCAGATTTTTTTCAAAATCAATGGAGTCGTTGAAGAGGAAAGTCCTGTAGAGGTATCTATTAACGATAGGGAAGATGGACGAGTATATTATGTATTAACGGAAGATTTAGAACCTGCTGACAGCGCTGGATATTCTATTGCATGGGGAAATCAAGATGGATGGTTAAATCCAGAAGAATTAACAGTTCAAATGATAAGCAAAGCAGAAAAAATGAATCAAATTGCAGATCGATATGGTGCAAAATGGACGCATTATATTGCCCTACCGATTTTGAAAGCAGCTGCATGGGCAGAAGAAAAGGCACCGAAGCAAGGCTGGAAAGAGACTATAGAGAAAGTTAAAAATTCGGTACACGAGCAAACTAAATTAGGACATGCATACGCTTTGCATATGCATATGGATTATGATCCATATATAAGTGTGAATCTATTATCTTTTAATAAAGAGCGTAATGGCTTCTGGGGAAATCATTTGTTGCATGGATGGGCAAATTTATTACCAGAAGAAGGGGAGTATGACATTTATCAAAGTAGAGTAGGTTCTTTATATGCATATCAATCTATGCTGGAAGAAATGATTGGTAATGCCACTATGGGGCAAAGTTTAACGGCTAGAGCAGGTTCATTTGATTTCGGGGATGGTGAACAAGAAGAAATGATAAGTACACGTGCATATCAAAAAGCCGGGTATTTAGCTTCAAGTGATGCGGATGGCAATATTCAGGGGTATACTTCGGCTGACTATGGAAATGAGATTTATTTTGCTTCGAAGTCAGATATCAATGCACCTACGAAAGATTTACAGGATGTCGGTTTAGTGGAATTTCGATTAACACCAAAAGAGTTTATTGCCTATGAAAAAGGAAATGAATTGGATTGGAATCAGAAAGTTGATCAGGGCATGAACTATTTTGTTGGGAGTGGTAAAGTTATGCCAGGCGTTCACGCAATTGTTGGCTTCACGCATGCCTTCTTTATGATGGGAAATGGTGATTGGCGAAGTTTAGAAGGTGGACATTTTGATTTGCTTAATAACCATTTGTCTTATGTGGAAAAGCGTTATGTAAAGCCGGGTTTACTGCGTTTTGCTACTGCTGATGAATTGGTAGAAGCGTATCTTGATTATTATACACCGCAACTTTTGGCTGTTTATGGACGGATACTTGATGAAAATCTATTAACTACACATTATGAAATTAAATTGTTAGGTAAAGATATTCCGGTCAACCAAGGTAATCCATTGATGGTAAAAGTGAAGTATCCTTTATGGCTGCGTGAAAAAGCGTATAAAATTATTGTACTTAAAGAGGGTAAGCCAATTAAGATTCAAGACTTTTTGCCGACTGAAAGTAATGAAATTGAATTTTTGGTCGATGATAAAAATGCAACATACAGCATGCGAATCTATCATAATGAATGGATATACAGATTATTTCATCTTTTTTAATAGAATCGTAACTTATTTTAAACAGAAAGTTTTACCACTATTTACTTAATTTTAGCAGGAGATTAAGGGAAAAAAGCGAAATGTAAAAAGATAGAAAATTTAATACTATACTGAAAGAGAGCAAGGTGAAAAAATGACATTATCTAAGAGTACAGTATTAGTGGTAGACGACCAACCGGGAATTCGGAGACTATTAGTAGAAGTGTTGACGGATGAAGGTTATGAAGTAAATGTTGCTGCAAATGGTTATGAAGGCTTAGAGACTGTAAAAAAGTTAAAACCTAGTTTGATTTTAATGGATATGAAAATGCCTGGTATGGATGGGATTGCAACTCTACAAGAGTTGAAAGAGATAGGTATGGCAAGTAGAGTTATCATGATGACTGCTTATGGTGAGCTTGATTTAGTTACAAAAGCCAAAGAACTTGGTGCATATGCGTATATTACAAAACCATTTGATATTATTACATTATGTGAAATGGTTGCCAGTTATCTTGATGGTCATAAAGAAGAATTGATGATAGGGTAATGTTGTTTACTAATTTCACACTAAAAATAGGAGAATGATGAGAAGCATTCTCCTATTTTTATGAATTATTTTCAAGAAGGAATTCTTTGCTATATGGCGAATCTATCAATCAAGAAAGGAGTGAGTTGCGTGCTGATTCATGCTGCTTTGTCGATTGCATTATATTGTCAACGTTGTGGAAAAATTGAGATTCATGATATTTCTTATTTTTTATCACGGAATAAGGTCAGTATGTTGAAATGTAGCTGTAGCCATATTCAAGCGACATTAGTGCGTGATGATTCTAATAGATTTAGATTAAGAATTCCTTGTGGTGTTTGTGAAAATGTACATGAACATTTAATAAAGTTGAAAGATATAAAGAACTTTACAATTCGAAAAATTTATTGTGAAAAGGATTATTTTGAACTTGGGTATATTGGTAAGCGAAAATATATTGAAGAGATATTAACTTTTAATAAATTGGCCTTTGAAAAAACTTCTTGTAATGAAGTTCCAGAAAAAATTGAAAAACAACAGTTGGTTTTAGACGTGCTAAATAAAGTACATGATATGGTCGAACAGGGAAATGTGATATGCCCATGTGGAAAAGAAGAATTCAGAGCCGATATTATGGGGGATAATCTGATTTTAGAATGTATGCATTGTGACAGTTATCATATTATCTCTATGCGTAGTGAATCAGATTTAACTTTTTTAAATAAAACGGAAACTATAACTTTAAAACATGCCTCAAATTATGTAAGAAATATTGATTTAGATTAAAAATGAGTCGATATATTTATTTGAAAGTAGTACTGTTTTTTGTACAATAAAGTTACTAAAAGATTTTCATTAAGATATAATTTTTTAGTTACTTTATAGAGGAGGCGCGATATCATGTTTTTTGATTCGCAATAAGCAGCAAAGCAAATTTTTTAGAAATAATGAATTTGTTCTGCTGCTTATTTTTATTTGGAAATACAAAGAAATTGATAAGATAAAGTAAGAAGGTTTAAGAAAAAATGAAAAGTTTTATATAATTAATGAAAAAGCTAAATCACTATTGAGGATATTTATGAACAAACGCATCAAACAAACAAAGCGGCGACAAAAACAAAAAATGCAACTGCCTTGATTACATCCATTGTGGAGGAAACGAATTTATTATCTTTGTATGCTTCAATTTAGGCAGTACCTGCAGGGGAACAAGGCAGATCATTTGCCGTAGTAGCATTACAAATTCAAAAATTAGTGGAGAAATCGAATAATTCAGCGCGTTTAATCGAAGAGATTATTGCAACGTTGCTTATGGATTACAGAAGAAACTTCTGCTTCGACAACAGAAATCAATGATACCATTGGTGAGATTTCAGAAGATGCAACGAAGCTGAAAACGATATCAGATGCATTAGAGGAAAATATAAATATATTTAAAACAAAATAATTTATTGTAAATATGAGGTTGTTACAATCTATATGAATTAGATACGATTAAAAGGAGTCATTAATGATTATGATAATTGACGAACAGGTATTACAAGAACCCTACGCTGAAGTTGAGCGAAAAATGCATCTTTTGTTACAAACGGGGCAGATGCTTATGGAAAGTGGGGCGGACACAAATCGCATTGTGCGGGATATGAAACGCGTAGCTGCCTATATGGGAATTCCAAAGCGGAAAATTCACTTACATATTACGTGTACGACGATTATGCTTAATATAAGTGACGGAGATCATTCTTACACACAGTTTCGTAAATGTCAGCACCATAGTGTGAATATGACAGTTATCTCTGCACTTATAAAACTCTCTTGGCATGCGTTGGAGAGAAACTATACGCTAGATGAATACGAAGCTGAACTTATGAGAATTAGAAAACTTAAACGAAATTATTCGCCACTTTTATCTGTCTTAGGGGCAGGTCTTGCTTGTGGAAGTTTCGGTAAGTTATTTGGCTGTGATTGGGCGGCATTTTTTTGGACAATGATTTGTGCTTCTAGCGGATTTTGGGTGAGAAGCCTTTGTAATAAATGGGGTGTGAATCCCTATGCAGGAATTTCTATTGCTGCATTTGTAGCCACTTTTCTTGCTTATCTTACGCAATTTATTTCAGGATCAGTTACGCCTTGGTATCCAATGATTGCTTGTACGTTATTTATTATCCCAGGGATTCCACTTATCAATGCTGTCGATGATATGCTCAATAATTATATAGCGGCAGGAACAACGCGTAGTATCAATACATTGCTTATTGTCGCAAGTATGACTTTTGGAATTATTCTTGCAATTCGCATTGCAAATGTTGCTGATTTTACAACACTCAACGTTGTACCGGACAGCATTTATCTTTCTCATGCAATTTTTGCTGCGATTGCAGCAGCTGGTTTCTCCATTATTTTCAATGTGCCACCTCGCTTATTAATCATGACAGTGATTGGTGGGATTATTTCCGTATGTCTACGTAATTTTTTTGCTTTTGAACTTGGAATGAGTCAAGTAGCAGGATCATTTATTGGTGCAGTTGTAGTAGGACTTATTACGATGAAATCTACGCATTGGCTAAATACGTCAGCCTATGTACTTTCGATACCATCCGTTATTCCGCTTATCCCAGGCGTGTTACTTTATCGCTTACTTTTTGCTTTTTTTAATATAAAAGAATTGGATACGGTGGCACTACTGGTTGCGATTCAAAATGGTGTTACTGCTGTACTTATTATTATTAGTGTTGCTGTTGGCATTACAATTCCAAATCTTATTGCTCAGCGTTATCTTGACAAAACTAAGGATGAATATATAGAAGAATTGATTGAAGAGCGTCGTCAAAATATCGAAAGGGATTTATTTTAGATAGTAATTTAAGGTGGGAGTAAAAACTCTCCCTGAGTCAGTGGTTGTATATTATTATAAGATGAAAATCTACTGTGGCTAAACATGGTGAGTGTTTAGTGCAGTAGATTTTTTTTGCATAAAATTTCTTTTTCCCGTTAAGGATAATTATAGTATCTAAAATTTGTAAAAAAATAGGTGGGCGATTCTATGACATTAAAAAAAGTTAACTATAAAAAATTTTTATGTGTTTTACTTGCGTTTAGTTTTCTTGCAGGTATTACTTGGTGTTTATTGCAACAAGCGCCAGAATCAAAACAGTTGCATGAACCGCTTATGGAAGTTGAAGCAGTAGAAGAACTTGCTCCTGAGGAGCCTGCATTGCCTGCGAATGCAGAAATGGAGCAGTATAAGAATAAGCATGATGAAGAGAAAGTTCCAGTATCACGGGCAAATATATCACAGTTTATTGCACCTACACATGGGGTAGTAACGTCAGAGTTTGGAGCACGTGGAGGAAGAAATCATGATGGCGTTGATATAGCAAATGACTTAGGAACACCAATTTTAGCGGCAAAAGATGGAAAAGTAAGTTTTACTGGGTGGATATCTGGTTATGGTAACACAATTATAATTGAACATAAACAAGGGTATACTACGTTATATGGGCATTTACAATCTATTTTGGTCGAAACAGATAGTATTGTAAAAGCGGGGGAACCGATTGCTACGATGGGAAGTACGGGAAATTCTACAGGTCCGCATCTACATTTTGAAGTAGAGCGTGATGGTGTATTGATGAATCCTGCAATAATCTTAAATAATTGAGGAGAGTACAATGAAAATATGTTATCATTGTGAAATTTGTGGCGCGGATATTGATGAAATTGAACTAGCGGTAGTGGATGAAAAAAAGCTTGGCTTTGATTGCTTGACTGGTGATGAACGGAAAGCTATAATTAGTGTTGATACATTATCCGATACGATGGATGTACAGTCGTTATGTGATGCATGTATTAAAGAATTGGGGTTGGATGATGCGCAGGATCAGGCTACTTCATTCCCGATAAACGGACTAAACTTATTACATTGAGATAGTTCTAAAAAAAGAGAAATTTGCATATATATGATAGGGCTTTAGCGATAGCTAAAGCCCCTTTTGGCATGGGTGAGGTGTAAAAATGGAAAAGCTGTTTGAGCTAGTTAAGCGAGACAAATCAATTGCTAAAGTGGTAAATTGCTTTGCAAAGGATCATGCAGAAAGTTTAATTTATGGATTGTCAGGCTCGCAGAAAAGTATGGTTTTAGCAAGTTGCTTTAAAGAAAACCAACGCACGACGATTATTTTAACAAATACGAAAGAATCTATAGAAGCTTTGCAGGCTGATTTATCTATGTTGCTTCCTGATACTGCAGTTTTAGAATTGCCAGCACTTGATATGGTTACTTTTTCTGCTGCAGCAAAGAGCATGGCACTGGCAGCAAAACGAATGGATGTTTTAGGGCGATTAATTCGTAAGGAAAAGATTATTGTCTTGGCAAGTGCAGCCGCTGCTGTACAAAAAGGTTTGTCAAAACAAGAATTTGAAAAATCAAGTTTATCGCTTTTTATTGGTTTATTAATAGAGCGAGAGAGGGTATTAAAAAAGCTTGTTGAACTAGGATACGAACGTGTGGAGCAAGTAGATAGTATTGGTCAATTTAGTGCGCGAGGCGGCATTGTTGATATTTTTCCGATTAATCGTCAACTGCCGATTCGTATGGAGTTTTTTGGTGATGAGATAGATTCTTTGCGAGAATTTGATTTAACAACGCAACGTTCCTTGCAAAACATTACGAATGCTGATGTTTTGCCATTGATGCAGACAGATAGTACAGGCAAGCCAGAAATGTTTCTGGCATATCTAGAGGAGCAAGCGACGGTTATATTTGATGAACCATCACGTATTCGGGAACAAATTACTTCTTTAGTGAAAGAAAATCCTGAATTAAAGAAGCATATGTTTAACTGGCATGAAATTATTGCTTTAGCGAAGCAACATAATGTCATGTATTTATCTTTATTATTACAGAAAACGCCAAATGCAGAGCCAAGCGAAATTATCAGTGTCCTTGCAAAAGCAGCAACACCGTATCATAAGCAGATGGATTTATTGGTAAGTGAGCTTAATGGCTGGCTTGAACGCAAGATGAAACCGATTTTATTTATGACAAGTGCACAGAAAGTAGAATCTATGCGTGCTTCTTTAAATGAGCAGAAGATACCATCTATCGTATTTGATGGGAAATCTGATTTTGTTGATTCGGCTGTGTATATCTGCTTAGGAACGTTAAATAATGGTTTTGAATTGCCACAAGCAAATTTAGTTGTTCTTACGGAAAAAGATATTTTCGGCAGGCAGAAAAAACGTGCGTTGCCACGCGCAGCAAAAGGAGAGAAAATCACCTATTTCCGCGACATTAATATTGGTGATTATGTTGTTCATGTAAATCATGGAATCGGCAAATATATCGGTGTAGAAACAATTGAAGTTGGCGGAATGAATCGCGATTATTTGCATATACGTTATGGCGGCGATGATAAATTATTTGTGCCAACGGATCAAGTACATTTGTTGCAAAAATATATTGGTTCAGAAGGAGAAGTGCCACGTCTGCATAAAATGGGTGGTACGGAGTGGACAAAAGCCAAAGCTAAAGCAAAAGCTTGCGTTGTAGATATGGCAAAGGAATTAATTCAGCTCTATGCAAAACGAAAAACGGAGACTGGTTTTGCCTTTGAAGCTGATACGCCATGGCAAAGAGAGTTTGAAGAGGCTTTTCCCTATCAAGAAACGCCGGATCAATTGGCGGCGATTGAAGAGATTAAAGCTGATATGGAAAAACCTCGACCAATGGATCGATTGCTTTGTGGTGACGTTGGCTTTGGAAAAACGGAAGTGGCAATTCGGGCGGCGTTTAAAGCGGTCATGAGTGGAAAGCAAGTTGCAGTTTTAGTGCCAACTACAGTTCTAGCGCAGCAACATTTTAAGACTTTTCAAAATCGCTTTGCTGGTTTTGGTCCTGTAGTTGATGTTGTATGTAGATTTAGAACGGCGAAAGAGCAAAAAGAAACGCTGGCGAAACTGGAGACTGGTCAAGTCGATGTTTTAATCGGTACCCATCGAATTTTAAATCAAGAAGTAAGGTTTAAAGATTTGGGGTTACTCATTGTCGATGAAGAACAGAGATTTGGTGTTGCTCAAAAAGAAAAACTGAAAAAGTGGAGTCATGGAATAGATGTGTTAACGTTGAGTGCGACTCCAATTCCTAGGACACTCCATATGTCACTTGTCGGGGCAAGGGATATGAGTATCATTGAAACGCCGCCGGAAGAACGTTACCCAGTTCAAACGTATGTGGTTGAGAATAATGATACGATTATTCGCGATGCAATCAAGCGAGAACTAAAGCGTGGTGGACAGGTATATTTTGTTTATAACCGTGTGGAAACCATTGATAAGATGAGTAATTATCTTGCGAATATGCTTCCTGATGCAAAAATTCAAGTTGGACACGGACAAATGGCAGAAGAACTATTGGAGCAAGTTATGTTAGATTTTTATGAAGGGCAAGATGATATCTTAGTTGCAACGAGTATTATCGAAAATGGACTTGATGTACCGAATGCGAATACGATTATTATTTACGATGCGGATCGTTTTGGTCTTTCACAGCTTTATCAGATGCGCGGGCGTGTTGGCAGATCGAATCATATGGCATTTGCATACTTTGTTTATCAAGCGGATAAAGTATTAACCGAAGTTGCAGAAAAAAGATTACAGGCGATTAAAGAGTTTGCTGAACTTGGGGCAGGGTTTAAAATTGCGATGCGTGATTTGGAAATTCGTGGTGCTGGGAATCTGCTTGGGGCACAACAACATGGGCATATTGCCAGTGTTGGTTTTGAAATGTATTGTCGATTATTAGAAGAGGCAATTCAAGAGGAGAAAACAGGTGAACCGGTGAAAGGCTATGAAGAGCCTATGATTGATTTAAAGATAGAAGCATATTTACCGGGGGATTATATTGCTGATGCGATGCATAAGATAGAAATATATCAGCGTATTGCAGCAATTCGAAATAAACAGCATTTAGAACAGTTGTTAGATGAATTGATTGACCGATTTGGAGAACCGCCAGAAGAGGTAATGAATTTATTGACTGTTGCACGCATAAAAAATATTGCGCGGCATTTAGGTTTAAAATCTATTATTCAGCAACCGATGCAGATTGAGTTTATTTTTAGCGATGTGCCGAACGTAGAGATGGAAAATATAATAAAATTAAAAGCTTTATTTGCAGCATTTATAAAAGTTGTTCCTGGGCCGCCAGAAATTATTCGTATGCGGCTAACGCAAAATTATGCAAAAAATATTTTAAAATATGTGACGAAAATATTGATTACTTTAGCAGTAACAGAGAAGAAAAAGTAACAGGATCTCTTTTCAATACGATGAATAAATTTCAATATGCAGATATATACTATTATTGGAATCGAATGTCAGAAGGTGTTGAAAAGGGGGGATAATATTTGAAAGCAACAGGCATTGTAAGAAGAATTGATGATTTGGGAAGGGTGGTTATTCCGAAGGAAATTCGCCGTACCCTAAGGATTCGTGAAGGTGATCCATTAGAGATTTATGTGGATCGAGATGGTGAAGTAATTTTAAAGAAATACTCTCCAGTAAATGAACTAGGTGACTTTGCAAAAGAATATTGTGATTCTTTATACGAATCAATTGGACACATCGTTTTAATTGCTGACCGCGATGAAATTGTAGCAGTGGCGGGGACGGCAAAAAAGGAATTTTTAAATAAAGGATTAAGTACGTTGGTCGAAAAAATCATGGAAGACCGTAAAGCCGTACTTATCAATAATCCAATTGAATATAAAGGCAGAATTTGCCCAATTGACATTGATGATGATGAAATAGAAAATTTTAAATTGTCATCCGAAGTAATTGCACCGATCATTGTAGAAGGAGATGCAATTGGCGCGGTAATCATTTGTACAAAGCAGCCAAATGTCAAAATGGGAGATGTTGAATTAAAGTTAGCGGAAACAGCCGCGGGATTTTTGGGAAAACAAATGGCAATGTAAAAGTTGTAGCAGGGATATTGTGAAATTAGAAATGAAAATCTATTTTACAGTATCCCTTTTTAGTTGTTGGCGAAAAGAGGGTGATATTGTGTGAAACATAGATTTATTCAAGGGGCATTAATATTAACGATTGCAGGGATCGTTGTTAAGATTATTGGTTCGGTAAATCGAATCATTTTATCGAGAATGCTCGGTGGTGAAGGTATAGGTTTATATCAGATGGCTTATCCAATTTACCAATTGGCACTAAGTGTATCTTCTGCAGGAATTCCTGTAGCTATTTCGATCTTAACGGCGGAAAAATTAGCATTAAAAGATTACATAGGAGCAAATAGAATATTTCGCTTATCATTAAAATTGATGATGGTAACAGGATTGTTCTTTAGCTGGTTATTGTATTATGGAGCGGGATGGCTGGTTGATGCACAGATTGTACGTGATGAACGCGCCTATTATGCAATTGCTGCACTTGCACCAGCAATTTTTTTCGTTACGATTTTATCAAGTTATCGTGGCTATTTTCAGGGAATGCAGATGATGACACCAACGGCCATATCGCAAATTGTTGAACAAGCGATTCGCGTCGTTGTGATGATAGCTTTGGCAATTGTACTTTTGCCCTATGGATTAGCGTATGCTTCAGCTGGGGCAAGTTTTGGAGCAGCACCAGGCGCAGCAGCAGGCGTAATCATACTTCTTTACTATTATTGGCGACACAGAATTATACATAAAGAACAGTTGAAAATGCAAAATCGCGAGATTGTGCAAGAGTCTAGTTATTCTATTATTAAGAGGCTGGCCATTCTTGCACTCCCTGTATCATTAGCAAATATTATGTTGCCGCTTACGGCGAGTATTGATTTATTTATCGTTCCAGCAAGATTGGAGAATGCTGGTTATAGTGTTGAAGTTGCAACAGAGCTCTTTGGGTATTTAACAGGTATGGCAGTTTCATTAGTCAATCTGCCGACAATTTTAACTGCATCTCTTGCCGCCAGTCTTGTGCCGGCAATTTCAGAAGCTGTGGCGCTTAAAGATCGGTATGGGATTACGCTGCGAGCGGTAACAGCGCTTCGGATGGCAATTTTATTGATGATTCCAAGCTTTGCTGGTTTATATTTATTAGCGATGCCAATTTCTGAAATGTTATATGCTACGCCAAATGCTAGCAGTTGTATAGCTGTACTTTCATTCGGCGTTGTTTTATTAGGAATTGGGCAAGTAACAACAGGAATATTACAAGGTTTAGGTCATACGACGATTCCTTTAATTAATATGATTATTGCAGCATTTGTAAAAGTGATTTTAAGCTGGACGCTAACGGCAAATTCATCATGGGGAATTGAAGGTGCTGCTTGGGCGACAAATGCAGATTTTGGTACGGCGGCACTGTTAAATTTATTTTTTATTTATCGTTATGTTGGTAAAGCTCTTGAATTAAAATCTATTTTTAAAGTGATGGTGGCAACGGTGATGATGAGTATAGCAGTATTTGTTTCCTATGATGCATTGATGAGAGAGTTTTGGGGAAATACAATATCGACTATGGGAGCAATAATAAGTGGCGGAGTTATTTATACAATTTTTATTTTGTTAATTGGTGGAGTTACAAAAAATGAGATTGAAAGCATCCCTAAAGTTGGGAAAAGTGTTAGTAGAGTATTAGAAAAAATGCGCTTAATTTGATAGAAGATATAAATAAGGCTGTTATAAGGGATTATCCCGTTTAACAGCCTTATTTAATTGTAATTGACAAAATTGGTTATACCATAATGCGAAAAATCTATTACGTTAAACAATGCAGAATTAAAAAAAACAGTAAATTTGGCAAAGGGGAAAGGGGTAATTTTAGCTGAAGCTATGACAATTTATCATATGCCGCTTTATAAAAAGCTAAAGGAATTTATAGCTTCAGGGATGCTTGGAGCAGTAAGAATGATACAATTAAATTTTGGCAGTTATCGAGAGTATGATATGACAAGTCGTTTTTTTAATAAAAATTTAGCAGGTGGGGCATTACTTGATATTGGCGTGTATGCAATTTCATTAGCGAGATATTTTATGTCTATTAAACCTAAGCAAATTCTTTCTCAAGTAAGATTTGCTGAAAGTGGAGTGGATGAACAAGCAGGCATTTTATTGATGAATGAACGAGCCGAGATGGCAACGATTGCATTAACATTGCCTAAAAGAGCGGTGATTGCTTTTGAAAAGGGATATATTGAAATCATGGAATATCCAAGAGCTGATGAAGAGAAAATTGTATATACATCGTCGGGAACCATAGAAACAATAGTTGCTGGAAAGCGCTCAGATGCATTGCAGTATGAAATGGAAGACATAGAAGAAGCAATCATTTCAAGAAAAAAAGATATGCTGCTTACCAATACGATTGATGTAATGGATATTATGACGGAGATTAGGCACAGATGGGGAATGTATTATGACTCGGAAAAAATCTTTTAGTTTAATATTTTTAATCTTGATCATTGTATAATTTGATTTTTTAACTATATAGAATATAATGAAATATGCATTTATTTTGGTTAGGAGGATGAATTACTTTTGTAATTCAAGATTTAGAAATGGGAGAAATAACGATTGTTGGACTTGGACCGGGATCATTTGGGTATATTACGATGGAAACGTGGGATAAAATAACATCGGCTGAAACGCTTTTGCTTAGAACTGCGAAACATCCAACCGTGGAGGAAATGCAAGCTAGAGGCGTTCAGTTTAACTCATATGATTATGTGTATAATACAAAAGATACCTTTGAAGAGGTCTATCAAACGATTGCAAATGATTGCATAAGTCGTGCGCAATGCGGAGAAAATATTGTATACGCTGTTCCAGGCAGTCCGCTGGTTGCTGAAAAAACAGTAGTTTTGATTCGCGAATTAGGTAAAAAACTAAAGGTAAAAGTTAATATTTTAGCTGGAATGAGTTTTATTGAAGTTTTGTATGTTAGATTAGGAATTGATCCGATTGAAGGTCTTACCGTAATTGATAGTAAGGACATTGAACGATTGGTTTGTAGTACAGAAAATGGGATTGTGATTACGCAGGTGTATAACAGTCAAGTTGCATCGGATACAAAATTAAGCTTAATGGAAATTTATCCAGATGATTTTAAAGTCACATTAATTCAAAATTTAGGGTTGCCAAATGAAAAAATAATAGAGATAGCATTGTATGAATTAGATCGGCAAACAGGAATTGATCACTTGACAAGCCTTTATATTCCTCCGTATAAACAATCGCAAGAATGTTTTGATTTAGCTCCGCTTACGGATGTAATGGCAAGACTTCGCTCACCCGGCGGATGTGTATGGGATATTGAGCAAACACATCGTTCGTTAAGGCGAAATCTAATTGAAGAGGTATATGAAGTAGTAGAGGCAATTGATTTTGAAAATGCGGAGCTCTTATGTGAAGAGTTGGGGGATTTGCTTTTACAAATTGTGTTTCATGCACGTATGGCAGAAGAAACAGGGGTTTTTTCGATGCAAGATGTGATTGATGGAATTACAGAAAAATTAATTCGTCGTCATCCCCATGTTTTTGGTGATGTTACAGTACGTGATGCTGGTGAAGTTGTATTGAACTGGGAAGAAATTAAACGCAAAGAAAAAGCAAAAGAACGTACGCATATTCTTGATGGTGTGCCAAAAGATTTACCATCATTAATGCGTGCATATAAATTACAACATAAAGCTGCAAAAGTTGGCTTTGATTGGGATAATATCACCCCAGTTTGGGATAAAATAGAGGAAGAAATTAAAGAATTAAAAGAAGCTATCGCGTTGTCTGATCCAAAAAAAGTAGAAGAAGAATTGGGTGATGTGATATTCTCAATTGTAAATTTATCAAGATTTCTAAAAGTAGATGCTGAAATTGCATTAAATTCGACAAATAATAAATTTGTTAAAAGATTTTCTTATATTGAAAATAAGTTGAAAGATAAAGGTAAATCATGGAAGGAAACAGCATTAGAAGAGCTTGATAAGTACTGGAATGAGGCGAAAGTCACATTTTTGATGTAATATCACGGTTTTTTTTGTAAAATTTTTTAAAAGAAAGAGGAATAGGCAAATAAACAGCGAATAAAGCTAATCGTAATCATTTCATGAGGAGGATATGTTTGTGAATAAAACTGAATTAGTAGCTAGCGTTGCTGAAAAAGCTGGCTTAACGAAAAAAGATGCTGAAAAAGCGGTGAATGCGCTATTTGCTAGCGTAGAAGAAGCTTTAGTAGCAAATGACAAAGTTCAAGTAATTGGTTTCGGTACTTTCGAAGTTAAAGAACGTGAAGAAAGAAAAGGCCGCAATCCACAAACTGGTGCTGAAATTACAATTCCTGCATCGAAAAACCCTGTTTTCAAAGCAGGTAAAGGTCTTAAAGACGCTGTAAATGCATAATTTATGATAAAAGTCAGGTCGCGAGATCTGGCTTTTATTGTGTATTGGGATAATAATATCATGAGGGGTCGTGTAAGATGAAGCAAGAAATCCTTATTGTCGATGATGAACAATCGATTCGTGAATTATTAAAATTTAATTTAGAGAAAGCCGGTTATATTATAAGACTTGCGGATAATGGAAAAAGTGCATTAGAAGAAGTTGGCTTAAAGACGGATTTAATCCTTTTAGATTTAATGTTGCCTGAATTGGATGGACTGGAAGTATGCCGTAGATTAAAGGGAGATGTAAAGACATCCAGTATTCCGATTATTATGCTGACAGCAAAAAATGAAGAAATTGATAAAATTCTTGGTTTAGAATTAGGAGCTGATGATTACTTAACGAAACCTTTTAGCCCAAGAGAGTTAATTGCGCGAATTAAAGCAGTACTCAGAAGGAGTAATAAAGATACGACAGTTGTTGGTGAATTTAAAGTTGGTAATTTAAAAATGAATTTTAGCACATATAAAACATTTATTGGAAGAACACAGATAGAATTGACCCCAAAAGAATATGAATTACTGAAGTTGTTTATTACAAATATTGATCGGGCATATTCTCGTGAAGAACTGCTGGATAAAATATGGGGATATGAATATTATGGAGATACGAGAACTGTAGATGTACATGTGCGTCATTTACGTGCAAAGCTTAGTATTGAACCTCAGTTAGCAGAAGCAATTGAAACAGTACGTGGTGTTGGCTATAGATTTACAGATTTGAAAGGCAGTCAATGATGGAAAAAAAAGTTGCGGTAATCACAGGGGGAACTTCAGGAATTGGGCTTGCTGCTGCAAAATGCTTATTGCGCGACGGATATCAAATCGTTCTCATTGGTCGGTCAGAGACGAGGGGAAAGCTGGCAGTAAAATTGCTTGGGGAAAACGCTGCATTCTTTTCTGGTGATGTTAGTAAAGTCAGCGAATGCAAGCGGTTAGCTAAAAAAATAGATGCAAGTTATGGACAGATACATACATTGGTGAACAGTGCGGGCATTTATCTTGAAAAATCTATTGGCGATATGACGGAAGAAGATTTTTTAGCTGTCATGGATACGAATGTAAAAGGAACATATTTTATGTGTAAGGAATGTTTGCCATTACTTGCGAAAGATGGCACTGCCTCTATTGTTAATGTGTCTTCAGATGCAGGCTTAAAAGGGAATTATCTTTGTAGTGCTTATTGTGCTTCAAAGGGAGCTGTAACACTATTTACAAAGGCTTTAGCGTTAGAAGTTGCGGCAGAAGGTATTCGGGTAAACTGTGTATGTCCGGCTGATATTGATACGCCAATGACGCGAGCACAATTTATTCAAAATGTAGATGAATCTATGCAGTTAAAAGCGATGTGTGATGTGTATCCACTGGGGCGGATTGGAACTCCAGAAGAGGTGGCAGAAACTATCGCTTTTTTAGTATCGGAAAAAGCTGCTTTTGTAACAGGTGCAGCCTGGAGTATTGATGGTGGAATAACAGCATAAAAGAAAAGGTGTGAGGACTGATGAAGAAAGTTTTATCAGAAGAGATAGCACTATTTGCGATATGCGCTTCATTTTTTGCAACAGAAGTTGAGGCAGGTACATTGTTAGATAAAAGTGATCAAATTGTATTAGTGCGGGCAAAAGAGACGCGGGCTAAAGTAGGTTTTTATGAAAAAAATAATAAAAGTCATTGGATTGAAAAATGGCAGACGAGCGGTTACATTGGAAGAAATGGTCTAACGACGGATAAACATGAAGGCGATGGGAAAACGCCAATTGGTGTATATGATCTTGGTTTAGCTTTTGGCGTAGAAAAAAATCCTGGAACAAAAATTCCCTATAAAGAACTTGATGAAAAAGATGTGTGGGTCGATGATATAAATTCTAAGTATTATAATCGATATGTGAGAAGTGATATTGCTGATAAAGATTGGATTTCAGAGGAACATTTATGCAATTATAAAGAAAGTTATACTTATGCAATTGTAATTGAATATAATACTCAGCCGATTGTGAGAGGAGCTGGTTCAGCAGTTTTTTTACATGTTGAAACTAAGGAACCTACAGCGGGATGTGTGAGTATTCCAAAAAAATATATGAAAAAGTTTTTGCAACTATTAAAACCAGGTGCTAAAATTATTATTACCAGGTACTAAATTTTGCTTGACAATATTATTAGCTATATGTATAATCAAAATTGTTATAATAAATAATTAATATGACAGGCAATATAGGATTGACGGATAAGTGGAGCACCACATGGACTATATTGTAAAATAGAAGCCGACCGTCTGGGCATTTTTCGTTTATGCTTAGATGGTTTTTTTGTACCATGAGTCAATTTTAATAAAGAGTTTTTAAGTGAAATGGAATATGGATTGGCGGATATAGCGTGGTAGATGATCACGTGAACTATATGGTGAGAGAATTCGACCGCCTGGGCATGGAGTTTTATATTTTGCTCAGGGGGTCTTTCTATATGATAAACAAGGTATTCTAAATATAGCTAAGATTGGAAAGGGTGGTTTTCATGGATTTTGAATATTGGCAAGGTTTTAATGAGGGTAGATGGCAACAAATTATTGATGTAAGAAATTTTATTCAAGCAAATTATAAGCCTTATGATGGCAACGCAGATTTCTTAGCAGGGATTACTGATAAAACAAAAAGAGTATGGGATAAATGTCTAGATTTATTAGCACTTGAACACGAAAAAGGTGGTGTTCTTGATGTAGATACAACGAAAGTTTCTAAGATTGTATCGCATAAAGCTGGATACATTGACAAAGATAATGAAGTGATTTTGGGACTTCAGACGGAAAAACCATTATGCCGTGGTGTTGTTGTAAACGGTGGAGAACGTATGGCTGAGCAGGCTTGTAGTGAATATGGCTATACACTAAGCCCTGAAATTAAAGAGATTTACACGAATCATGCAACTACGCATAATAGTGCAGTATTTAGTGTTTATACTCCAGAGATGCGCAAGGCTCGTAAATTAGGAATTATTACAGGTCTTCCTGATGCGTATGGTAGAGGGAGAATTATTGGCGATTATCGTCGTATTGCTCTCTATGGAATTGATGTTCTTATTGAAAAAAAACAACGTGATTTGGATGTTTTATTTGATAAACCTATGGATGAAGAAACGTTGCGTAGCCGTAGTGAAATTGCTCAGCAAATAAAAGCGCTTAAAGATATGATTGCTATGGCAAAAGAATATGGCTGTGATATTGCAAGGCCAGCAAGAAATGCAAAAGAAGCAGTCCAAGCTGTATACTTTGGTTATTTAGCCGCAATTAAAGAACAAAATGGAGCGGCAATGTCGATTGGTCGTGTTTCTACGTTTTTAGATATCTATATTGAACGCGACTTGCAAAAGGGTATTTTAACAGAAGAAACAGCACAAGAATTGATGGATCAATTTGTCATTAAACTTCGTTTGGCAAGAATGCTTAGAACCCCAGAATACAACGAATTATTTGCTGGTGATCCGTTATGGGTAACCGAATCTATCGGCGGAATTGGTCAAGATGGACGTAGTATGGTAACAAAAAGTTCTTACCGTATTTTGCATACGTTATATAACCTTGGACCAGCACCAGAACCGAATTTAACTGTATTATGGTCGGATAAATTACCGGAAAATTTTAAGAGGTTTTGTGCACAGGTTTCGATTGATACAAGTGCAATTCAATATGAGAATGATGAAATTATGCGTCCAATTTACGGCGATGATTATGGAATTGCCTGCTGTGTATCTGCAATGCAAATTGGCAGACAAATGCAATTTTTTGGTGCACGGGCAAATTTAGCAAAATCTTTATTATTAGCAATCAATGGTGGTAAAGATGAAAATACAGCTGAACAATTATCGCCATCTATGCCAATCTTGACAGATGAATATTTGGATTACGATAAAGTGCGTAAAAATTATTCTGAGGTATTAGAATGGTTGGCAGAGTTATATGTAAACACGATGAATTTAATTCATTTCATGCATGATCGTCATGCATATGAAGCGGGACAAATGGCACTTCATCATAGCGAAGTAAAACGTTTGATGGCTTTTGGTGTAGCAGGATTATCCGTTGCAGTAGATTCTTTAAGTGCGATTCGCTACGCGAAAGTAAAAGCAATTCGCGATGAAAACGGAATTGCAAAAGATTTTGCAATTGAGGGTGATTTCCCTAAGTATGGGAACAATGATAAACGCGTTGATAGTATGGTAAAAGAATTAACGCATGAATTTATTACAAAACTTAGAAAGCATCCTGCATATCGTAATGCAGAGCATACTTTATCTGTGCTTACGATTACTTCGAATGTTATGTATGGCAAGAAAACGGGAGCTACTCCAGACGGGCGTAAAGCTGGTGAGGCTTTTGCACCTGGGGCAAATCCTATGCATGGACGTGATCAACATGGAGCATTGGCGGCGATGAAATCGGTAACAAATATTTCTTATAGCGATTGCCGTGATGGTATTTCCTATACTTTCTCCATCGTACCAGGAGCCTTGGGAAAGACTACTGAAGAACGCAGTAAAAATCTCGTTGCTTTGCTAGACGGTTATTCCTTATTAAAAGGACACCATATCAATATCAACGTATTTGATCGTTCATTGTTAGAAGCGGCAATGCAAGAGCCGGAAAAATATCCACAACTTACGATTCGCGTTTCTGGTTATGCGGTTAATTTCGTGAAATTGAGTAAAGCGCATCAATTAGAAGTGATTCGCAGGACTTTCTATGACGCAGTCTAATCTTGTTGGGTATTATCACTCAAAAGAAACCTTTGGTACAGTAGATGGCAGAGGTATTCGTTATGTATTATTTTTAGCAAAATGCGGACTATGCTGTGCGTTTTGTCATAATCCAGATACTTGGCAAGCGGGTGAAAAGACGATAACCGTGGATGAAGTCATTAGTGATTACAAGCAGTATGAAGCTTTTTATCAGTCCTCTAATGGCGGCATTACCATTAGTGGTGGTGAGCCGCTTTTACAGGTAGAGTTTGTAGCTGAACTTTTAAGAAAATGTAAACAAGCAGGAATTCATACAACGCTTGATACGGCTGGATTTTATCCGCGGGAAGCACTTGAAAAGGTTTTGCCTTATTGTGATCAGATTCTCTTTTCTTTAAAGGCTGCGAACGTAGATACGCATAAATATTTAACGGTAACAGATAATGTGACTATATTAGAAAACTTGCAATACGCAGCTTTACATGCTCCAGTTATCGTAAGATATGTCGTTGTACCAACGGTGAATGATTCATTGTCAGAAATAAAAACGTTGGCACAGATATTGAAAAGGTTTGCTCCCAATGCTAAAGTGGAATTGCTAGGCTATCATATTATGGGAAAATATAAATGGGATAACTTGCAGTTGGAGTATAAATTGTCAGAGGTAAATCCAGCGGGCAAAAAGGATTTAGCAAAAGTTCGTGAAATTCTTGAAAATGAAAATATTTCAATGTTAATTGCCTATGAATAAAAAAAACCGCGTGTTTTCACGCGGATTTTTTATTTAAACGGAGATACCACTCGTTGTACTATCGGTTGAAATTGATTCTGATGTTGTTAATATATTGACATTGCCTCCGCTCGCTGACTGAGTATCAAGAGCTGATAGAGTTGGAAGAGATACTGGGGCTATACCATTACTATCACCGCTGGTATCAGCGTTTTTTACATCGGATAGTTCTTTGGCTTTGCGATTGGTTTTGCGCAGTCTTAATTCCTCTTCTTGCTGTTTTGCTTTTTCAATTTCTTGTTGCCTTTTTGCAAGAGCTATTTGTTTTGCTTTCTTTTCTTCAATTTTAAGATTTTTAATTTTTTCTGAGCCTTTTTCCATAACAACTTTAATTTGACGTGCGGTATTAGAATTGCTGGAAATTTTTTTCGCTTGGTTAAGTTTGATTCCCAGACGTCCAATAATGCGTTTGACTTGCGCCTGATTATGGGCGGAAGCTATTGCTAAAAGTTCTTGCCTAGCATTAAAGCTAGGAGGGTTTTTTGATGCGTTTTGCGCATTGATTTGATTCTTATTCAATCCATCCTTTTGATTGAAATAAGAGGAATATAAAGAAGCAGATTGAACAATTCCATCCATGGGATTTTCACTCCTTTTATATTTAATTCATAGTCTATGTAGTTTATTAAATTCATTGTAATATATTGTATGGGAAAATACAACTATCGTAAAAATTGCGAAATTTACTTTAGTAAAGGGAAAAAATATTCAGGTTGCTTGCTTTGACAAAAAAGAAAAACTTTACTATACTTATAGTTAGTTGACTAACTATTTTACTGGAGGTTTTCATCATGACAAGATCAATTCCATCCAAAGAAGTTTTAGAAAAACATGCTCAGATTATGCCTGAAATTAATCCTTCAGCGGTAATTGCAATGCTAGAAGTGCTGCAGGCTGCGGATGAAATTCAGCATGCAGTTATTGATGTTTTAGAGAAAAACTATCAATTGTCTAAAGGAAAATTACATGTGATGATCATTCTACATCAGTCGCAAGAAGAAGGAATAACACCATCGAGTTTAGCAGAAAAAGTTGGTGTAACTCGTGCTACGATTAGTGCAATGCTGCGTCGAATGAAACGAGATGGACTAACCTATTCTTTTTCTGATATAGAGGACGGAAGAGGAAAGAAAGTTTGTTTAACTGAGAAGGGGTGGAATTTCATGAATGAGATTTTACCTGGACATTATTTAAGAATAACAAAATTAATGGGAAAACTCTCGGAAGCTGAACGAGAAAATTTAATTGAGCTATTAAAAAAAATTGTGAAAAATTGATATGATAGGTCTTATAATTATTATTTGATGACTAGCATTCAAATGGAGTAGAAACACCATTTGAATCAAGTTTACTTTATTATCTATATATAGTTAGTTAGCTAATTATATATAGAGAGATTTTTATATTAGAGCAATTTTATTTAATTGGTTAGTCGACTAATTATATGAAAAAGGGGATAGCTATGGATTTAAAGAAAAAATCATTTCGTATGGGTATTGTACTTTTGTCTTTATTTTTTATTGGAGGAATCATTTTACTTTATAAAGGAAATGATGCGATTGCTTTAGCTGTAGAAAAAAAAGCTGGAATTTTAACAGCAGAACAAGTAAAAGTCGCTTTTGATTCGGTAGGCGGGCGTTTAACTTGTGAAGCAGTAAAGGAAGCGCAAAATGTAAAGAAAGGAGATATTCTAATGGTGCTGGATAGTACGGATATCGATCTTTCTATTGCAAAAATAAAAGCACAAATTGCACAAATTGATGCGCAAATAAATGCTTTAAATGGTTCAATTAAAATTGGCTATGCAAAAACGGATACGAATGAGAAGCAAAGTTTTCGTCAAATTGATCAACAAAGGGAAGCCTTAAATTCTGCTAGAGCAACTTATGAAAATAAACTATTGGACTATAATCGAAAAGTTGAGCTGGCTTCAGTTGGTGCGATTGCCCAATCAGAATTAGATAATGCACAGATGAATTTAAATGTTGCACAGGCTAATGTTGCACGCGAAGAGCAATCACTGGCAACTTTACTTGCTGGTGTGAATGATACAGGAAATACCGACGAATTAAATTTACCACTTATTACCCAAGCGAGAAGTGAATTGGATAATAAACAGTATGATGTTCAAAGTCTTATTGGACAAAAACAATTTTTAGAGGCTGAATTAAGAGAATTAGAAGTAAATAAAGAACGGTTAATTCTTAGGGCATCAGAAGATGGAAAGATATTAAAAGTATTGGCGAAAGAAGGTGAAATGGTTGCAGCGAATGTTCCCGTAATTTTATTAGAAAGCAAACGTTGCTATTATGATATTTATTTAAGTGAAGAACAGGCAGTAAAGCTTGCCGAAGGGGATACTGTTATTGGAAAAACTGTAGCCGATAAAAAAGATATTGAAGGTACTGTACGATTTATTACGGCAGCTCCTGGTTTTGCTGATCTTAAAATGACGCGCGAAAAAGGACAATCGGATTTATCTGCATTCCAAGTTAGAATTTATACAGAGCGAGAAAATGGAATTTTGCCGGGCATGACAGTTGAGGTGACAAAAGATGAATTCACTAAAAGATGAGTTGGAATTTTTCTTTTCCGGACGAGGAATGCCTTATGAAAAAGTATCGTTGATGGTTGCTATTGTCGTAGCAATTGTTTTTTCTATGGTTTTTTCAAATAATTACATCAAAGATGCAAGCGTTTCAGTAATTGACTTAGATAATTCAAAATATAGTCGAGAGTTGATCAAGCAGTTAGATGCATCTCCCTATATTGGTATTCAACATGTTGTCAATGTGCCTGTGGAACCTAAAAGTTTATTTTATCGCGATAAAAGTGTAGCGGTTATTTATTTACCAAATGATTTAGAAAAAAATCGTTATACCTATTCGTCAGGAAGTATTGGAGTATTTTATGACCAGAGTAATGCTGCACAGACTGGAAATTTAAAAGCTGCATTAAATGAATTTGTTGCAATGGAAAATCAAAAAAATATAGAAGAATTTGCGACTGTAAATGGGACTATGATGCAAGATAGCAGTATTCTTTTGCATGATAGAGAACTTTTTAATCCGGCTGATTCAGCGGCGAATGGTGAAAATCTTGGCTTTTTAATGTTCTTTTCACTAATGTTTTTTGTTTTTGCAACGATTGGGCTTGTGCCAAGGCTTCGCTTAGAGAGAAAATGGGAGCATCAACTTTATGAAGAAACTCCCTTTTCTTTAATATTGAGAATTGTTCCTTATGGATGCTGCTTTATTACAGCAATTATCGTCGGTCTGGCAATTTTGAGAGTTGTGGGGGATTTAACGATTGCGGGAAACTTTTTTCTTTTTCTTTTATCACTTGTTTTATTAGTTATTTCTACAGGGATGATGAGTCTGCTTTTTGGTTGGAATGCTGCAAATCCTGGAGTTGCAGCAAGTCGGATGATTCTTTTTATTCCTGGAGGTTTTATTCTCGGTGGGATGACAGGTCCGATTCCGATTCTTCCAGAGTGGGCGCAGCTTTTATCTAACTTTTTTCCCTTAGTTTGGGTATATCGTTTTGCACGAGATGTTTTGTTGCGGGGCGCATCGTTTATGGATTGTGCACAAGATTTTGGTGGATTTATGATTTATACAGCAATTATTGCCGTGTTTTTTTGCATTCGATTTTATCGGGAACAAAATCTAAATGTTTTGCCTGCTGAAGAATAGATATTAATATATCTATTAAATAGCAATATCAGATTTGAACAAATAATTAGATAAGAGAGGGAGAGATTATGGGAGAGTTTAAAAAAATTTTGATTCCTTTGGATGGCTCAAAGCATGCTAAACAAGCGTTAGCGTATGGAATTTATCTAGCGGAAACTTGTCGATCCCAATTAGGAATTTTGTATGTTGTAGACCTGAATTTAAAGATATCTTCATTTGAACAGGTGAGTACGGGGGGCTACATTCCTCAGGAGGTCAAAGAAGATGGATATAAATTAGTTATGAAAGCCATGCATGAAATTCCTAAAGAAATAGAAACTTTGCCAATTGTTGAAATTGGTTCGCCAGCAGAGACGATTGTAGACGTGTGTGAACGAGAAAAATATAATCTTATTATTATGGGAAGTCGTGGATTAGGAGCAATTCAGCAAATTTTTATGGGAAGTGTAAGTCAGTATGTTCTTTCTCATGCACCTTGTCCAGTGATGATTGCTCGATAAAGTTAAACAAAAAAAGAGGCAATGGCAGCGAAAGTTTTCGCTGCCATTGCCTCTTTTTTGCAGGTTAAAGCAATTCAATATGAGTCAATTCAAAATCCTTATTTATTATTATATCGTATATAAAAGGGGTTTGAAATAAAAATTGTCGATGCTTTATCTATTAAAAAAATATTTTAAGACGAAAACGATAAAATTTAAATTTGGCAGAAGTACTAAAGGGATATTCAATCTGTCGAACCCCTATAATTTTTACAATTTTTTCTGTCGACATGTGAGTAGCTTGGCATCGAATCAAGGTGAATCCATTCTTCTAAAATGAGTCATAGAATTTTTCTGCTTTGGATATAGTAAAGACTTAAGGATAAGATGAATTTTAACAAAAAATTAACATCCTAATAACAAATACAATTGTTATTTTGTGATATAGTGCAAGTAGAATTTACTTAGGAGGTTTCCTAAATGGAATATACGATAGCAACAAAAAATTTAAAATTATATTATGGCGAGAGTCTTGCGTTAAAGAGCGTTTCTTTAAACGTTGAGAAGAATACAGTTGTTGCGCTCATTGGGCCATCTGGTTGTGGAAAATCTACTTTTCTTAAAACTTTAAATAGAATGAATGATTTAGTTGAAAGCGTTCGAATTGAAGGCGAAGTTAAACTTGATGGGGTGAATATTTATCAGCCAAATACAGATGTTGTAGAATTAAGAAAACGAGTTGGCATGGTATTTCAGCGCCCAAACCCGTTTCCAATGTCTATTTACGATAATATCGCTTATGGGCCGCGAATTCATGGAATGAATAACAAAAAGGTATTAGATGAATTAGTAGAAAAAAGTTTGCGTGGTGCGGCACTTTGGGATGAGGTGAAAGATCGGTTAAATGCTTCTGCAATGGGCATGTCAGGGGGGCAGCAACAAAGGCTTTGTATTGCTAGATTGCTTGCTGTAGAACCAGAGGTTTTGTTAATGGATGAACCGTGTTCTGCGCTCGATCCGATTTCAACGATGAAAATTGAGGAACTAGTTACAGAATTAAAAGAAAAATATACGATTGTCATGGTTACGCATAACATGCAACAGGCAGCTCGAGTATCTGATTATACGGCGTTCTTTTTATCGGGCGAATTAATTGAGCATGATAAAACTGATGTTATTTTTACTAGACCATCCAATCAGAAAACTGAAGATTATATAACGGGTAGATTTGGTTAATTGACTACAGAGGAGATGAATTTAATGCCAGAGAGTGTGACAAGATTAGCTTATATTGAAGAGCTGGAAAGTTTAAGGCAGGAAATATCCAAAATGGGTGCGATGGTTGCAGAAGCTGTGAATAATTCAATGAAAGCCCTATTGGAAAAAGATAATATGCTGGCCGAACGAGTAATGTCCGGTGATGACTTTATTGATAATATTAATGTTGTTGTTGAAGATAAATGTATGCTATTAATTGCTAGGCAACAGCCAATTGCTCGCGATTTACGAATCATAGCGACTGGATTAAAAATATCAACAGATTTAGAACGTATTGGTGACCATGCAGCTGATATTGCGAAAATAGCTACAGAACTAGATAGTCGTCCATTTATAAAGAAAATTGTAGATCTTCCTAAAATGGCAGAAATGGCAAGTCAGATGTTATTAGAATCTATTGAAGCATATCGCAATTTTGATATTAAGCTTGCAGAAAAAGTTTGCAATGACGATGATGTTGTAGATGAATTATATGCAAAAACTTTTCAGGAACTATCAAAGTTTGCAGTAGATGATACAGCAGATATGAAGCAAGCGACACAACTTATTTTTGTATCAAGATATCTAGAGCGTGTTGCAGATCATGCGACAAATATTGCAGAGTGGGTTATCTATTTAGTCACAGCACAAAGAATTAGAAAATAAAAAGGGTACGGTAGAAATCTTATTCTACCGTACCCTTTTTATTTTCTAAATGAGAGTATAAATGTTGTACCTTTATTTAATTCGCTTGTTACGTCTATTTTCCCACCGAGAATTTCAACGATGAAACGAACTAAGGATAGTCCAAGCCCCGAACCTCCTGCATTTCGAGACCGCGCTTTATCTACACGATAAAAACGTTCAAAAATAAAAGGTAAGTGGCTAGCAGCAATTCCAATACCATTATCTTTTATAGAGATGTAAATAGTTTGATCTTCTTCCCAAGCATTTAAAATGATTTCACCGTCATTTGGTGTATATTTTATTGCGTTTTCTCCCAAATTAATGATAACCTGAAGTATCCAATCGTAATTTGCGTGAAGGGTTAGGTCTGTATTTATTGGCAATAAAAGAAATGTTTGATTTTTTGCTTGAAATTGAGGTGATAGTTTATATTTAACTGAGTTTAAAATTTCATATAGGGAAAGAGGTTCTTTTTTCACTTGCCTTCGATATTCTGCAGAATCAAGCTTGGCTAACAATAATAAGTCTTTAATTAAACGATTCATTCGCTGGGCTTCAGTATGGATAATATCGACGAATTTATAACTTAGTTCTGGGTCCGCTAAGGCACCATCCAGTAATGTTTCCGTAAAGCCTTGAATAGAAGTAAGGGGTGTAGCTAGTTCGTGTGAAGCATTGGAAACGAAGTCAACTTGTCGCTCATAATTTTCTTGAATTGTCGTAATATCATGAAATACGCTGAGTACACCTGTTAATTTTTGATCGTTATTAATAAATGGCGCGAGAAAAACTTGATAGGTTTGTTTAATATTATTTAATTTTGTGGTAATATTAATATTCTGTGGTTGTAGTGAATGGAGGACTTCATTGGCAGCTTGAGTAAGTAGACTGCTACCGATGACACTGATGCTATGTTTTCCAAATAAATCCGATTTTATCTGGAAAATTAATTTTGCTTGTTTATTTGCGTCGATCACATTTCCGCTTGCATCAAGTAGGATTACTGCATTGTCCATATTTTCTAAAATTAAAGAAAGCTTCTTGGCTTCGGTATTTATTTGATGAAGTTTTTCTTCTAAACTAGAGGTAAGCTGATTGATGGTATTAGCAAGCAATCCGAGCTCATCTTTTGAATGGAGTTCGATACGTGTGGAAAGATCCCCATTGGCAATCTTTTTTGCTTGTGTAGTCATGTAAAGAATAGGCTTCGTGTTTTTATGAGTAAGCCATATGCCAAGTAAAATAGATAGTAAACTAGTACAAAGTAAAGCGGATAGGATTACTTGTTTAATTGTTTCATAATTGTTTTCAATCGGTGTAAGTGTTGTTGCAGTACGGACGATTCCCATGAATTCATTGTTTTTATAAACGGGAATTGCAACGTAAAGCATATTTTGTCCAAGTGTATCACTGTAACGAGTGCTGGTAGCATATTCCTTGGATAAAGCACCTTGAATTTCGGAACGATTTAAATGGTTATCAAGTGTTGGAGGAGATTCCCAAGAATCAGCTAATACATACCCTTGAGCATCTAAAATAGTTATGCGCAGATTTACAGTGTTGCTTATACGCCTAATTTCTGTTTCAATATAAGAGCGTTTATCTTGATTATATAAATCCTGTTCGAGGGTTAATTCGATAATTTTAGCATTTGTAATTAAATGTTGTGTTTTATTTTCAAGATTTTGTGTATAAAAATAATGTAATAAATAGAATCCTAATAATGTAAGTGATGTTATAACGAGAAGGAGAAAAGAATAGGTAATACGATTCTTTATCCCGATATTTATCATAAAAATCTCCTTTTATTTGAAAATATAAATCTGTATGGTTAATTATAGATTTATTTTTTCAAATGAGCAATGAAAATATGATATTTTTCCTTTTAATTTCCAATTATCTCTTAACAAAATGATAAGTTTATATTATATTAGAGTAGAGATCAAGAAAGACTTGATTCAGGCAGATTTTTCAATGCATCAGAATCTTAGTCACACTTATCTATGGACTGAGTCGATTTTAACTTCCACTTATAGAAGCAGGGAATCTTATATTGAATTAGTCATCGGATAAATGAAAGGGAGTAACCTATGTATGCAAACAAGAAAAACTTTCTAATCGTTACTGCATCTATTGGTTCTGGTCATAACCGAGCAGCCCAAGCGATTGGCAAGGAAATACGAAGTAAATATCCACAAGCAAATATACATATTGTAGATTTTATGTCTACAAAGACAGCATATTTGAATATGTTATTAAAAGAGGCATACTTGGCTATGCTAAATTTACTTCCTGATCTGTATAAGCTGTTATATAGCTGGAGTGGTGGTAGATTGAAGGGAGTATCCATTCAAACGCTACTAGCATTAGCAATGAAAAATGATATGATGCATTTAATTAAACATTATCAAGCAGATGTTGTTATATGTACGCATCCGTTTCCGTGTGCAGCAGCAGCCTATATTAAGAAAAATAATAAAGCGAATATATTACTCGCTGGAGTTATTACTGATTTTGCGATACATCAAGTATGGGTATATAAAGAAGTCGATATGTATTTTCTTTGCAATGCGTCAATGGGCGCTCTTTTAGCGGAAAAGGGAGTAGAATCTTGGCGAATTTTTGATACGGGAATACCTATTGATACTTCATTTACAATGAAGTATGATAAGCATCAGCTTGCTAAAGAAATGAATTTAGATTTAAATATCCCAATTGTACTCGTTATGGGCGGCGGTTTAGGAATGGGTGGCGTAAAAATGGCGCTGACAGCACTTGAAACTTTGAAAATGAAATTGCAGGTTCTCGTGGTAGCAGGTGAGAATCATAATCTTCGTGCAGAGTTAAGAAAAATTGCTGAATCGTCAAAGCATTTAGTTAGAGTGTGGGGATTTTCCGATAATATTCAAGAGTTAATGGCAGTGGCTACTTTATTAATTACGAAGCCAGGAGCGTTAACAATCAGTGAAGCCTTAGCAATGGAATTGCCGATGGTATTAAGTGAACCAATCCCAGGACAGGAAAAAGAAAATGCGGAATATATAGAAGCCACAGGAACTGCTTTGTGGGTAAAAAATACAAATGAGTTGGCGAAAATCATCGAACAAGTCATATTAGATAACGAAATTTTAACAAAAATGCGCATAAATGCACGCTTCTATAAAAGACCATATGCTGCTAAAACCATCGTGGAAGAAATTGAGAAATATTTAACAAATTCGCAAAATCAAGTATCCGGGATGTAATGAGTTTAGATAAAAAATTAGCTTTTTATTAAAGATGAGAAATATTTTTAGGTAGTTAAGCATAGAATTAAATGTATTTCGAATATTTTTAATAAAATTAGCTTCATTTTTTTCCTACAATTATTGCAATTCAATGCTAGATAGATTAAAATAATTATAGGTAATAGGGTCTATGAATTAATAAGAATTGTTTTTTAGAAAGCTGTGGTGATTTTATGCAACCTGTAAAATTAAGGAAGAATGAAAATGGCGATTGCTTATGTCCTTTATGTAAAAATGTTTTAAAATTTTCACCACGAGAACCGGTACAAGTTGTGGATGGTAAATTAAAACAAGGTACAGAGGCACATTATATATGCGAGTCTTGTAAAATGGTTTATCGGCCATTAGTAAATACAGAGTATTATCAATGTTATTCAGAGTAAGGGATAACCTCCATCAACGAATGTTGATGGAGGTTTATTTTTTGCTTGATTGGGAAAGCATATCAAAATAAAATTAACAATTCCATAACATTTCTGTAACAAATTTTTTGCTATTTTATTTTAGAATAAGACCATAGAAAGAAACAAATTCAGGAGGCAGAAAATGAAAAGCTTTGGCAAATCGAAAGTATTAACAACATTATTGGTACTAATGATAGGTTTAATGATGGTTGCAGGATGTGGTTCAAATAGTGGTGACAAAACTGCAAATCAAGCAGCAGAAGTATCAGGAAAAGTAAGTGCTTCAGGGTCTACCGCATTATTACCGTTATTAAAGCCAGCACAAGAAGAATTTCATAAGATGTATGATAAAGTTACAGTAAATATTGCTGGCGGCGGATCTTTTACAGGAATGAATCAAGTATCTGAAGGTACTGTGAATATTGGAAATTCTGATGTAGCATTACCGACAGAATTTAAAGACAAAGGGATTGTAGATCATAAAGTGGTAGTTTTACCATTTGTATTTATTACCAATAAAGATGTAACAGTAGATAATTTAACAGAGCAGCAAGCAGTTGATATTTTAACTGGCAAAATAACAAACTGGAAGGAAGTAGGCGGACAGGATAAAGCGATTACAATTATTCATCGTGCTAAATCTTCCGGTTCCAGAGCAACGATTACAGAAACAGTGCTAAAAGGTGCAGCATTTACTGATCAAGCAGTAATCCAAGATTCAAATGGTGCGGTAAAAGCAGCAATCGCCAATACACCAGGTGCAATTGGTTATGTAGATGCACCTTATGCAGATGGAAGTGTGAAAACATTAGATTATAATGGTGTGAAATATTCACCTGAAGCAGTGACTAGTGGCAAATATCCTGTATACTCTTATGGACATATGTATACGAAAGGTGAAGCAACGGGAGCTACGAAAGCATTTATTGATTATGTAATGAGCGCTGATTTCCAAAACACCTACGTGGAAAAAACAGGCTTCATTCCAATCACCAAAATGCCGAAATAAAATGTTTCATATAGAATGGCTGCACGATTAAATTTGCAGCCATTCTTATCATTTCAGAAAAACGAAGGAGAACACCTATGGATAATCACAATCTGAAATTGATGTACGATAAATATGTCAGATATTTATTTATTACCTGTGCAGGATTAATGGCGGTAATCATTTTTTCAATCATTTTTTTTGTTGGAAAACAAGGGCTTTTAACGTTTACGGAGGTAAGTCCATTCGAATTCTTTAGTAGTGCTAAATGGGATCCGTGGGAACATCAATTTGGTGCATTTAGCTTTATTTTTGGCTCGGTAGTTGTAACTTTGCTTGCCATTGCTTTTGGAGCTCCATTGGGATTGACAGGGGCGGTATTTATGGCAAAGATTGCTCCTAAATGGCTTCGCGATTTAATGAGGCCAGCAACGGATTTGTATGTGGCAATTCCTTCAGTTGTTTACGGTTACTTGGGACTTATGCTTCTTGTACCGTTTTTACGTGACTTTTTTCAAGTAAATACGGGTTTTGGGCTTATGGCAGCAGCGATGATTTTAGCAATTATGATTTTGCCAACAATTATTAGCATATGTGAAGATGCAATACGTGCAGTTCCAAAACCGCTGGAGGAAGCTTCCTTGGCTTTAGGCGCAACGCGCTGGCAGACGTTGTGGAAAGTTGTAATTCCAGCAGCGCTACCTGGAATATTAACTGCGATTATCCTCGCAATGGCGAGAGCGATTGGGGAAACGATGGCAGTACAAATGCTAATTGGTAATACACCAGTAGTAGCAACGACTTTATTTACGCCGACGTCTACATTGACAAGTAATATCGTTGTCGAAATGGGGAATACTCCATTTGGTTCGGCTTGGGGAAATTCACTATTTTTAATGGCGCTTGTCTTACTGGTAATTTCATTGGGAATGATTTTATTAATTAGGAAAATTGGTGCAAGGAGGCTAGCTTAGATGAATGCGAAGATGGTAGATAAAATTGCCACTGTTTGTATGTGGTTTGCAGGTGTTGTCATCCTTGGCATCTTAGTAGCTTTTTTAGGGTATATTTTATATAAAGGGGTACCTGTTTTATCATTTGATTTTATTTTAGGTAAACCGAGTGATATTGAATCTGGTGGTGGTGTTGGACCGCAGTTGTTCAATTCTTTCTATATTTTGTTTTTATCTATGATAGTTTCTGTTCCTATAGCGGTTGGTGCTGGAATTTATCTTGCAGAATATGCAAAAGAAAACAAATTAACGTATTTTATTCGCTTGAGTACGGAAAGTTTAGCTACAGTTCCCTCAATTGTTTTAGGTTTGTTTGGAATGATCATTTTTGTTAATTTCTTAGGTTTTGGATTTAGTATTATTGGTGGTGCATTAACGCTGCTTTTGTTAAATTTGCCTGTACTAGTAAGGGTAACGGAAGAATCTATCAATACCGTTCCTAATCATTATAGAGAAGCTAGTTTAGCTTTAGGTGCAACAAAGTGGCAAACGATTTGGAAAGTAGTACTACCAAATGCGCTTCCGGGGATTATTACAGGTATTACGCTTACTGCTGGTAGAGCATTGGGGGAAACAGCGATTCTTATTTTTACCGCAGGTACCACAGTATCGAGACATATGTTTGATACTGATGTGTTCGCTGCGGGAGAAACCTTAGCAGTGCACATGTGGTATTTGATGTCTACTGGACTTGTTCCAGATCGGGATATTATTGCGGACGGTATAGGTGCACTCCTTATTATCACAATTTTATTATTTAATCTTGTATTCACAATTCCAATGCGAATTATGCAAAAACGGGCGGGCGCGATTCGCCATTAATTGATAAATTTATGTATAAAAATCAGCCGTTTTCATAAGCTAAATATGATGAGAAATCATTTTTGATTAATGCATAATTTAGTGATGAAAGGGGCTGATTTTTTGCAAAGGCTGTTTCTCATTGTATTCTTGATTTTAAGTGTTTTGCTTGGTGGATGTAATAATGATATGCAGAAAAATGATAATTTGCAGCAAAATAAAAAAGTTAGTGACGAACCTACAATTAGTGTCTATATGCACAAGACTGGCGAAACAAAACAGATGAAATTAGAAGAGTATTTATGTGGTGTTGTTGCAGGAGAGATGCATAATGATTGGGAATTGGAAGCTTTAGCTGCGCAAGCGATTATTGCACGTACTTTTACGTTGCAAGCTTTGGAGAAAGGTCAACTAACATCAAAAGGAACACAAGCATCTACTGATATCGAAGAATTTCAAGCATATAATGCAGATGCAATAAATGATCGGGTAAAGCAAGCAGTCGAATTGACTCGTGGCAAAGTTGCAACTTATGCTGGAAGTCCGATTATTGGATGGTTTCATGCATCTGCAGGTGGAAAAACTGCAATGGCAAAAGAAGGTTTAGCATATAAATATGATGAACCTCCGTATATTCAAAGTGTAGATTCACCAGATGATTTGGCGCCTGCTGATGTACAAAACTGGCAAGTAGCATTTTCTCAAGCTGATGTTTTAAAAGCTTTAAATAATCCGGCACTTGTGGAGATAAAAAGTGCTAGAATAGGACAAAAAGGCCCATCTGGCAGAGCAATTAGTTTAGTTTTTAATGATGCAATGGAAATTTCTGCTTCATCGTTTCGTTTAGCCATTGGTAGTACCAAATTAAAGTCAACTTTGCTTGATAAAATTGAAGTGCAGGGAGATCAAATTATATTTAGCGGTAAGGGATATGGGCATGGTGTTGGTTTGTCACAATGGGGTGCGAGAAAAATGGCGGTGGAAGGGAAAAAGGCCGAAGATATTGTTTCACACTATTTTAAGGGAATTAAAATTGAAAAACGGTGGTAGTAAGAAAATGGTGCTTAAATTAAGCACCATTTTCTTATGTGACTAGAGTTCTATTTTTTTTGCCTGTGCATATAGTTAAATAGTAATAGCTATAGGAGGTAGGACGATGAATACAGATAAAACACCCGTATGGCGCCATCAGGTAACGTTAGTTGATAGAAATGAATTGACAATTGATGGTGCAACGAGCTTAGGAAGCTATGATGAAAAAGAGATTTCTATGGATACAGAGTCCGGTATGCTAAATGTGCGTGGTGAAGGTATGACGGTAAAGGAATTAAATTTGGAAGAAGGAAAAATTGTTGTAGAGGGTAAGATTAAAAGTATAGGATATGAAGAAAATAATAAAGAGCGGAGAGGTTTACTCAATCGATTATTAAAATAAAATATTAAAGGGCGGAAATAGAAGTGGAAATGCAGGTGAGCAGCTTTCTCACAGCGCTCTGTATCGGCCTTATTCTAGGAATTATTTTTGATCTTTTTCGTGTTATTCGTACAACTTTTCATTTACATACAATTGCAACGAGTATACTTGATATATTATATTGGATTATTGCATTGGTAATCGCATTTACTTTGCTGATTATGAGTAATTGGGGAGAGTTTAGATTTTATATATTTATAGGAATTACATTAGGCGGAGGACTTTACTATAAATTTATTAGTCGTTATATGATGCAGTTATTTTTTCAAGTGGTACATGTAGGAAATGTTTTTGTTTTTTATACGAATAAGGTGGTAAATAATATTTTAATAAAACCTATCTTATCTTTGACAAAAATTTTTCTATGGCTTCTTAGAAAAGTAAAAAAATGCTGTAATTTTCAGAAAACTAAAGATGAATTATGACTAATTTTGGTTATAAAGTATTGCAATAAACAAAAAATGTATGTATCATAAATATTATAGATGATTTAATCATATGGACTTATAAAAGATAAATAACATGGAGTTATTAGATAATAATTGTTATTTAAAATTTGGACTTGATTAGGATGGTGCAATATGCGGGTTAAGCCGAAAGTAACATGGTTTCGTTTAGTATTAGTAGGAATTATAGTATATTTTGGTTCTATTTTAGTTAATCAACAGAGTCATTTGAATGAAATTAGTAAAGAACAGTCGCTTGCTGATGCAAAATTACAGCAAGTAACTGATTTACATAAGAGTTTAGAAGAAGAAAAACATAATTTAAATGATCTTGCTTACATAGAGAAAATTGCAAGAGAAGAATTAGGTTTAGTGAAGAAAGGGGAAATGCCTTTTATATTATCAAATAAAAGCTAACATTTAGAGTCTCTTTTCTTGACACTTTTTATATCACGAGGTTATAATATTTTTGTGTAATGTTTCATTTAATAAGGAGGAAATTTGAATAGTATGTCCATCGAAGTTGGCAGTGTGGTAGAGGGCGTTGTTACCGGAATTACAAATTTTGGTGCATTTGTTGAACTACCGGGAGGAAAAGTAGGTCTTATCCATATCTCGGAGGTTGCAGATGTATATGTCCGCGACGTAAAGGATTTCTTAAAGGAACAAGATAAAGTAAAAGTAAAAGTATTAACAGTTGATGAACGTGGAAAGATAGGTTTATCTATAAAACAACTTCAAGAACCCAAATCTCCTAGTATATCACCTGATACAGCAAATGCTGCATCAAGTTATAGACCGGCACCAAGAAGAGCTCCGGCTAATGATTTTAAACGTCCGAACCGTTTAAATAGTGCAACTTCTTTTGAAGATAAATTGTCAAAATTTTTAAAAGACAGCGATGAACGTCTACTGGATTTGAAAAAGAATACTGATTCAAAACGTGGTGGACGCGGCGCACGTAGAGCTGAATAGTTAAAAAGCACTCTAAATAGAGTGCTTTTGTTTTTTTATACCAATCGTCTGTTTTTGGCGTATTCGCAGGCGTTATGTCGGTATATTTTTTTTTATTACTCTCTTATTTAGACAAGAATTAAACCTGAATATATGTAAAATATAACCAATCAGATTATGGGAGTGGTAATATGCAAAAAACGCCGGTTATGACTTTTCCGAAAGAATTCATTGCTTTTATGACGGAAACGAAGAGAGAGACAAGGAATATTTCTAAAAATATCTTTTCATTGGAATCACTAAAAGGACAAGCTGTACACTTATTGTCATATCGTGATCATATTTTACTCAATTTATTGGCTGTGCTATTGGGCAGGCTTACGATTCTTGGTGATTTATCTCCATTTGGTTTAGCATTTTTTGCTGCCGTATTACAAGTAGAAAAAAATAAAGCAATCACTGTTGGATTTTGGTCCCTTATGGGCGTGCTTAGTGCAGGAAGGTATCAAGAGGCGATTATGTATTTAATTGTTATTGTCGGGGTTCTAAAATGTCGTATGCAATTAAATCGCCTTCAGCGCAAGGTGGTTGCTTTACCATTGATGGTGTTTTCCTTTATTTTTATTAGTGGAATTATTGTTAATTTTTGTTTAGATGCAGCATTGTATGATAATCTTGTCGTTTTATTTAATGCGTTTCTCTGTGTAATTGCAATTTACTTATTTAAATATGGTTTGCCGTTAATTTTGAATCGCTCTTTAGTTGTCGAAGCATATCATAAAGCTGCAAATGAAGCGATGATTGGTTTTGTATTTATTCTTGCATTAGGAGTAGCTGGTATTGGTGATATTAGAATTGCTGATTATCAGATGCAAGTCATTGTAGGAAATATGATGATTATTGCGTTGGCTCTAGCAGGAGGGGCTGGACTTGGTGCTTCAGTAGGTGTTGTACTTGGAATAGTAATTGGGCTTAGCTCTGGAGGTAATGCAATGGCAACAGTTGCTTTATATGCAGTTAGTGGTACTGTTGCAGGATTATTTAGGGGATTAGGAAAGTATGCGGTAATTCTTGGTTTTATTTTAGGAAATTTGTTCATGCAGTTGGGCTTTACCCAATTGCCGCTACTATTAAAATCTTTGACAGAAGCTTTAATTGCAATTGTAATTTTGTTCTTTTTGCCACTTGGAAAGATTATGTCACTACAAGATAATCTGAATGTTTCTGTTGCGGGAGTTTCTGTTAAATCACAAATCCTTGATGAAAATAATGAAAAATTAAATCGAATCTCTACAATGTTTTATGAACTTGGTAGTATATTTAGTTTGTCACATGAACAGGAAAAAGAATCCATAGAAGAAATTGATATAGAGGTATTACTAAGTTCTGTTAGCCGTTATGTTTGCGAAAGCTGCCCTTGTCGCCAGGAATGTTGGGATGATAATTATTATAAAACATATCAATCTTTTATGGATTTATTTAGATTAAACAATGCAAAGAAAAAAACATTACAGTATTTGCCCGACTTGTTTGAAAATACATGTGTAAATACAAAAGAAATTTTACGAATTATTGAACAAACCGTAAGTAAAAAACAAATGAGTCGTTATTGGCAGTATCAATTTTTACAGCAGAAAGAAATGGTAAGCGAACAAATGAAAGCTACAGGAAATATTTTATCGAATTTGGCTGAAGAATTAAGGCGTTTACCTCATGATAGAGGGAATAGAAAGCAAAGGATAGCTACACAATATAAAGTAAAACCGGCCATTGCTTCTATTGCAAAAGAAAATCAAATTATTTGTGGCGATAATACATCTATAACAAAACTCAATCATAATCGTGTAGGCATTCTAATTAGTGATGGTATGGGAAGCGGTGACGATGCAGCCCGCGAGAGTAAAATGACGGTGGATTGCTTAGGAAAGTTATTACAAGCAGGATTTTCTATTGATGTATCGGTAAAAACGGTAAATTCACTGCTAGCACTTCGGAGTGCAGGGGAAAATTTTGCAACTGTAGATATGGCGATTATTGATCAATATAATGGTGAAGTAGAATTTTTAAAGATTTCCGCAGCCGTAAGCTATATTAAACGCGTACGTGAAATTATTCCAATTCGAGCCGCAGCTTTGCCAATTGGAATTTTAAATCATATCGAAATTGTGCCTACGCAAGCGCGAATGGTTGCAAATGACTTTTTAATTATGGTAAGTGATGGTATTGATGATATTAAAGAGTTGAAACAACGTTATGATGATAAAGATGGATGGTTGATTAATTTTTTGCGGCGCGCTGATTATGATGATCCACAAGATTTCGCTAATGGAATCTTAAATGAAGCAATGCGCCTATCTGATGGTAAAGCAAAAGATGATATGACAGTTATTGTTGTAAAGTTAATTGAGAGATAAAGTAAGAATGAAATTTAATATTTTGGAAATAAATATTAAAAAATGGGGCGGTGGATAACGCCTCATTTTATTTTTTCGTGGTATAATAATTTGGTGACTCAAAGTGGAAAGGAATTTTTATGCTAGAAAGAATTAGAAAATATTGCAGGGAAAATTCAATATTATCTTATGGCGATAAAATCGTAATTGCTTGCTCTGGTGGGGCGGATTCACTTACTTTAGTAGATGTTTTATTAAAACTACAAGAAGAATATGCTCTTACTCTAGTTGTTGCGCATTTAGATCATATGTTTCGAGGTGATGCTTCGGCCGCTGATGCAAAGTTCGTTCAAGAATTTTGTTTAGCTAAAGGTATTCCTTGTCATATGCAGCAGACGGATGTAAATGTATTTGCTGCTTTGCATGGACTTGGAAGTGAAGAAGCGGCTCGGATTGTTCGGTATCAATTCTTGCGTAAAGTAGCAAGTGATTTAGGCGGCGCGAAAATTGCAACGGGGCATCACAAAGATGATCAGGCAGAAACGATACTTTTGCATTTGTTAAGAGGGGCAGGAAGTGCAGGAATTTCTGGTATTCGCCCGATAAATCATGATATAATAAGACCGTTATTGTCGGTAACGCGCAAAGAGATTGATTTATATTGTGAGCAAAATCATTTTTTACCACGGATTGATCAAACGAATTTTGAAGATTGTTATACACGCAATCGTATAAGATTGTCATTATTGCCCAAACTTAAGGAAGAGTTTAATCCTTCAATTACAGATGCGTTGTGTAAGACTGCGCAACTTGTTGGCGACGAACATGATTATGTTGTCGAAAGTGCAAAGTTACATATTAAAAAATTACTACAGAAATCACAGAAAAATAGTGTGATTGAAAAAAAATATTTTTTAAGCTTGCACATAGCATTGAAAAGAGAAGTTATTAGGCAGATTATCATAATGAAGCAAGGTGATTTGAAAGGTGTCACTTTTCAGCATATTGAAAAAATGATTGAGATTGCTGAATTTGGACAAGTTGGTGCTGTTTTTATTTTACCTAGTGAAATAATGATGAAAGTAAGTTATAATACATTAGTGTTTAGCTTAGATAAGGGAGATCATACGAGTCAAGAAATGAATCAATTTAGTGAAATTGTTTTAGATGAGACAATGAGGAATGATTTCTTTAATATTACAATTACGGCGCGGTTATTGGAGGAGTATCCACAAGAGACAGGGGAATATTCTGCTGTTTTTGATTCAGAGAAAATTTACCTGCCTTTATTTGTGCGAGCAAGAGAAAATGGCGATAGATTTAAGCCGTTGGGAATGAAGGGGAGTAAAAAATTAAAGGAATATTTTATTGATCAAAAAATTGAGAGAAGTGACAGGGGTAAAATTCCATTAGTTTGCGATCAGCAAGGGATTTTGTGGGTTGTTGGTCATCGTCTAAGTGAAGTGGGGAAGGTAACAGCTTCAACAAAAAAATTTTTACAAGTGATAATCTCTGGGAGGAAATGAAGAAAGATGAGGAAAGATATTCAAGAAGTATTGTTAGACGAAGAAACTTTAGCAAAGCGTATTAAAGAGATGGGCGAACAAATTAGTAAAGATTACGAGGGCAAAGAAGTTATTGTTATTGGTATCTTAAAAGGTTCGGTTATTTTTGTTGCGGACTTAGTTAGAGAGGTTACAGTTCCAGTGTCATTTGACTTTATGGCAGTATCAAGCTATGGAAATAGAACAACGACAACTGGAACCGTACGTATTTTAAAAGATTTAGATTACGATATCGAAGGAAAACATGTACTGATTGTTGAAGATATTATTGATTCGGGTGTTACACTTAGCTATTTAATTGAGCATTTAGCAGGTCGTAAGCCAGCAAGCTTAAAGTTATGTACATTATTAAATAAACCTGAAAGACGCAAAGTAGAAGTAAAAGTTGATTATATAGGATTTACTGTACCAGATGCATTCTTAGTTGGTTTTGGTTTAGATTATGCAGAAAAATATCGTAACTTACCTTTCATTGGGATATTAAAAGAAGAGATATATGCTTAGGTAATCTATTTTAAGTATGGCATAAATGAAACGAAAACTAGTTATACTGTTAGTATGAAAATCTTTAGATTTATCAATAGGAAGAATTGTGGAAATTTAGATTTGATGATATAATATTTTTCTATGGAGACTCTCGTATAAAAGGTAGACTCCGCGAAGAGGGAGGGCGAATTATTGAATAAGTTTTTACGTAATGTTGGCTTCTATCTATTAATTATATTAATAGCTATATCCATCATTGACTATTTCTCTACAAAGAATAATAGCAAGCAAGAAATTGATTATACGGAATTCTTGCGTCAAATTGAAACGCAGAATGTTGAAAAGGTAACAATTGTTGATGATGTTATTCGTGGGAAGTTAACAGATGGAACAGAGTTTACTACAATTACACCGAATGATCCAGCATTAATTGGAAATCTTCGTGAAAAAGGAATTGAGATTAAAGCGGAACAAACGCCGCAGCCACCTTGGTGGACGACGATTTTCTCTTCTATTTTGCCAATGATTTTATTAATTGGTGTATGGTTTTTCATTATGCAACAGACACAAGGCGGTGGAAACCGTGTAATGTCTTTTGGAAAAAGTCGTGCGAAATTAAATAATGATGATAAAATTAAAGTTACTTTTTCTGATGTAGCTGGGGCTGATGAAGCAAAGCAAGAATTAGAAGAGGTTGTTGAGTTTTTAAAACATCCGAAAAAGTTTAATGATTTAGGGGCGAGAATTCCTAAAGGCGTACTTTTATTTGGACCTCCAGGGACAGGGAAAACTTTATTGGCAAAAGCTGTTGCTGGTGAAGCTGGTGTACCGTTTTTCAGTATTAGTGGTTCTGATTTCGTAGAAATGTTCGTTGGTGTTGGTGCATCTAGAGTACGTGATTTGTTTGAACAAGCAAAGAAAAATGCACCTTGTATTGTTTTTATTGATGAGATTGATGCTGTTGGTCGTCAGCGTGGTGCTGGTGTAGGTGGCGGACATGACGAACGTGAACAGACACTAAATCAATTATTAGTTGAAATGGATGGATTTGCAGCGAATGAAGGAATCATTATTATTGCAGCTACGAATCGTCCAGATATTTTAGATCCTGCACTGCTTAGACCAGGTCGCTTTGATCGACAAATTGTCGTTGATAAGCCAGATGTGAAAGGGCGCGCGGCAATCTTGAAAGTACATACAAAAGGCAAACCTATTGCTGAGGATGCAAATATTGATGTACTGGCAAGACGTACTCCTGGATTTACTGGTGCTGATTTAAGTAATCTAATTAATGAAGCGGCGCTTTTATCTGCTAGACGCAATAAGAAAAAAATTGCGATGCCTGAAATGGAAGAATCTATTGAACGTGTAATTGCTGGACCAGAGCGGAAAAGCAAAGTAATTAGTGATAAAGAAAAACGTCTAACTGCATATCATGAAGGTGGTCATACGCTTGTAGGTATGTTATTACCTAATGCAGATCCAGTTCATAAGGTAACGATTATTCCACGAGGTAGAGCCGGTGGTTACACATTAATGTTACCAAAAGAAGATCGTTCTTATGCTACGCGTAGCGAACTTTTAGATCAATTGCAAACATTACTTGCTGGACGCGTAGCGGAAGAGGTTGTACTAAAAGAAATTAGTACAGGTGCGCAAAATGATATTGAGAGAGCTTCTGCCTTGGTGCGCAATATGATTACGCAATATGGAATGAGTGATGTATTAGGTCCAATTGCGTTTGGCAAAGGGCAAAATCACCAAGTGTTTCTTGGAAGGGATATCAATCATGAACGTAATTACAGTGAAGAAGTAGCTTGTCAAATTGATAAAGAAGTTCGTCAATATATTGAAACGGCGTATGAAAATTGCCGTAAGCTCTTGACTGATAATATTGATAAGCTGCACTTGATTGCAAAGTATCTAATCGAAAGAGAAACTTTAGAAGCGGTTGAATTAGAAAAATTAATGAAAGATGGCACATTGGACGATCTTGATAAAGTGAAAGCCAATGATGAGGATAATCAGCCGAAGAAAAGTGTTGACATTTTAGTAGATGATGAAACGAATAAGCAAGAATCTACTGAACCAAAAGTTGTTTATATTACGCGAAATTTTAATAAGCTCTAAAAGTACAAGAAAAGCACTTAGGTGCTTTTCTTGCTATTATGATAGATTGGCAAGGAGTAAAGGAATAAAATGAGTGAAGTGTTACTGCACTATACGCGCGCAGGTAAAGTGGAAAGTATTCATAGAGGGGATATTGTAGCCGTTGATACAAAAGGTAAAATTGTAGATGCTGTTGGTGACGCTCACAAAGATATGTTTTGGCGCTCGGCGGCGAAACCGTTTCAAGCATTACCTTTTGTTTATGAAGGTGGTTTAGAAAAATTTAATATTACAGAGGAAGAACTAGCATTATTGGTATCTTCACATAGTGGAGAACCCGTTCATGTGAATTTAGTAAAAAGTATTTTAGAAAAAGTACATGTTGAATTAAACGTATTAGATTGTGGATCGGCTCGCCCAATGAGTAGTAAAGCAGCAAAAATATTAGCAGAAAATAAGGAAAAGCCTCAGGCAGTACATAATGCCTGTTCAGGTAAACATTCTGGAATGCTTGCACTTTGCCAAATGCTTGGAATTCCAGTGGAAGGGTATACGAAGCCAGACCATCAAGTACAAAAAATTATGCATCGGTCTGTTGCAGAATGTGCAAAAATTTCTCCCGAAAAGTTGGAAATTGGAATTGATGGTTGTGGTGTACCAGTGTTTTATTTACCTTTATATAATATGTCTCTTGCTTATGCTAGACTTGCAAAACCGAGTGATGGCGATTGGAGAGAAAAAGAAGAAGCAGTTACGAAGATTCGCAATGCAATGATTGCACATCCTTTAGTTGTTTCCGGGACAGGCAGAATAGATGAGGCAGTTTCAGCAATTACTAAAGGGAGAATTATTGCGAAAATCGGAGCAGAGGCAGTATATTGTTTAGCTTCAACGACAGATGGAATTGGGATTACGTTTAAAATTGAAGATGGCAGCTATAGAGCAATTAATCCTGTTGTTATTGGTACATTAAAACGCATGGATTTAATTTCAAAATCAGAATATGACCAACTTATTGAAAAGTATCCACCAATCTTAAAAAATCATCGCGGGGATATTATCGGAACAATTGAAACGATGTTTTAAAAAAGAATATCAAGTATAAAAAATCCGCTATTTATTTTAGCGGATTTTTTATGTTAAGATTGAGCATTAAGTATAATAATTTATAAAAATGGACTTAGCTATAGTGCTTTGTCGATTAATTATGTATTTAATACAAAATGTTTTTTAAAAGAAAAATGAAAAACGGTTATAGATAACGATATGGAATTTGTTAACTATAACCGTTTTTAAATTATTTTTTTATGTTTGTTTTCCATAAGTTATGAAGGTTACAATAAGCATAAACATCAACATCAATTTCATCACCGACATAAAATGTTACTTCAGGTGCTTGGTCTGGTTCTAATTCAAGGCGTTCTACTCTATCACCACTAACAACTGCAATCCATTTGATATAATGGCCTTCGATCATTGGATGTGCGACCTTTACGGAAATTTTTCCTCCCTCAATAAATTCTACAGTAGGAAGATGTTTTTCACTGGATGCTTCCGTGGTATTAGGTACTAAAAGTTCCATTTCTTTAGAACAACAAACTAATACTGCATCTGCAATCGTAGTTGTTTTGGCGAAAGAAGTACCTTTTGTAATTACTTGTCTTTTACCGAAATCGATAACATCAACAACGTATCCGCAATCAAGGCATCTGTAAATTTTTAAGTCTCTAGCCATAAAGATAACCTCCTAAAAATAAAAAGTGAATTTGAATTCTAATATTTACTTATAGCAAAAAAGCTTATCAATAGTGTATAATATGTAGGTATAGGACTAGTTATGCAAATTTAGCATGATTTAGCAGACAATATGATTGATTAGAGGAGATGAAAAAATGAAGAAAAAGATTGTTGCAGCAATGCTTGCTTTATCTGTAGTTTCAGCTGTATCGGCTCCGAATGTAACGAATGCTGGCTGGACAGACCTTTTAAAAGTTGGTGGAATTTCAATTCTGGTTGATAAATTTTCTGAACCATTAAATAACTTTATCAATACTTTGACAGCAAAACATGCTGTAAGTAGTGATTATGCAACGAAGGTTGTACCGATTATTGTTGTTGGTAGTGGTACATATACAGGAGCAGCTCAGGTAACTGGCCCTCAGGCGTTAGTTGACCAGACAAAAGCAGTTCTTCAAATAGAAGGGAATTTCAGTGGAAATCAATTTAGAGTAAAAGCATTGATCCCAATTGATAGTAAAAATGTTACAAATTTTTCAAGAGTTCAAGGTGTTGGGGTTTCTGCACAAATTGATGTGAAAATTTAATAAAGTATAGGTAGAAAAGTAAGTAAGATGGAATCAAGCCGTCTATCGTATTTAAGCGATAGGCGGCTTTTTATCTTATTGAAAATGATAATTTTTCTCAATTTATATTGACATGGAGATATTTTTGTATTAATATAAAAACGAAGTTGGAGAATGAGAATCATAATCAATTAAGTGAGTGATATGATGAAATGGGGGATTCGTAATGAAGTTAAGTGAGATAAAAGCTGGGCAGACAGTTAGAATAGAAAAATTAGAAGCATCTACATTAAAGTCGCGCTTGATGAGTATGGGGATGATTAAAGGAACAAAGGTGAAGGTTTTGCAATCGGCACCATTTGGTGATCCAATGGCAGTATCTGTACGTTCTTATGTTTTATCTCTTAGACTGGCAGATGCAGAAAACATTCAAGTTAGTTCAATAACAGAGTAGAGGTGATCAATATGTCAACTATTTCAGTGGCGTTAACCGGGAATCCTAATACAGGGAAAACAACGCTGTTTAATGCTTTAACAGGTGCGCGTCAAAAAATTGGGAATTGGCCAGGAGTAACAGTAGATAAAAAAGTAGGGTATTTCAATCATAAAGATCGAATTGTTTCAGTTGTTGATTTACCTGGGACATATAGTATGAATGCGCGTTCGGCAGAAGAAATGATTGTTTCAGACTATTTGTTAAATGAAAAACCAGATGTTGTTGTTAACGTTTTAGATGCAACAAATTTAGAAAGAAATCTATTTTTAACTCTGCAATTATTAGAATCTGGAATTCCTGTAATCTTAGACTTAAATATGGTAGATGAAGCAAAAAAGCAAAATATACATATTCAAGTAAAAACTTTGGAAGAACAAATTGGTATGCCAGTAGTAGAAACTGTTGCAAAAGATACAAAAAGTATTCAGCACCTTATGGATGTATTTACTCAGCCATCCCTACAAAGATATGAGCCAAGTGCACTGATTCAGGCACATATTGAAAAAGTAAAAACATTGACTTTATTGGATGATGAGGATTATGAAGAAAAAATTATTGAATTGCGTTATGCATTAATTGATGAGATTTTAGAAAAGAGTGTAAAACGCAATTCAACTCATACGACTTTTACAACAAAACTGGATCGGATTTTTGCTAATGGGGTTTTAGCGTTACCAATTTTATTAGCAATGATGTATGGGGTATTTGAAATTACTTTTAGCTGGATTGGTCAGCCTTTAGCCGATTGGGTTGATGGATTCATTGCTGATGGTATTACCCCATGGGCAGAGGAAACGTTGGCAAGTTTAGAAGTAGCGGATTGGATGCAATCTTTAGTTCTTGATGGAATTATTGCTGGTGTAGGTGGCGTTTTGACCTTTGTACCATTGATTTTCACGTTATTCTTTTGTTTGAGTTTTCTTGATGGAACAGGATATATGTCGCGTGTTGCGTTTATCATGGATCCGATTATGCGCCGTGTTGGACTTACAGGTAAGGGTGTTATGCCACTCATTATGGGATTTGGCTGTGCCGTTCCGGCGATTATGGGAGCGAGGGCTTTAGATTCGGAAAAGGATAGAAAAATTGCAATTTTAGTTACACCGTTTTTAACTTGTGGTGCGAAATTGCCGATTATGGCATTATTCGCTGCCGTTTTCTTTCCACAGCAAGCAACAAATGTAGTATTTTCAATTTATATTGCAGGAATTCTTGCAGTAATGCTTATGGCGAAATTGTTGAATCGTGTGATGTTTAAAAAGGAAGAAAGTACGTTTTTATTGGAGTTACCACCGTATAGATTTCCAGATATGCGAACAGTTTTATTAGAAACTTGGGATAAAGGTAAGGGATTCTTGATAAAAGCCGGTACGATTATTTTTGCAATGTCTATCGTTATTTGGTTTTTAAGCAATTATAATTTTAGTGGTATGGTAGATATGGAAGATAGCTTCTTGGCTAGTATTGGCGGAGTAGTTGCACATTTATTTGCATGGCATGGATTTGCAACTTGGGAAGCTGGTGCAGCAGTCATTACAGGAATCTTAGCAAAAGAGGCTGTGGTATCAACACTTGGAGTCTTATATGGAGTTGCAGAGGTATCAGAAGAAGCGATGGAAGCTGCAGGGCAGATGCAAGGAAGTTTAGGTATAGCATTTACTTCGTTATCCGCTTATGCATTTATGATTTTTGCTGCTCTATATACACCATGTATGACTGCATTAGGAACGATTAAGAAGGAAATTGCAACTTGGAAGTGGACGCTTTTTTCTGCAGTTTATACGTTTATGGTTGCTTGGGTGATTTCTTTACTAGTTTATCAAATTGGGCTTTTACTTGGATTTGGAAACTAACCATCGTTAGTTATCGGATAAAATAATTTAGGATATAGGAGTTGAAAAAAGATGTCGGGAAGCATTGTAACAGGAGTACTTGCCATCGGTATTGGCATTGTATTCTTTATAGGATTTAGGAAGATTGTCCGCAAATTTACAAAAGGGGAAAGTGATTGCTGCAGTACATCAGCATGCGGAAGTTGTTCATGTCAATGTGCAAGTAAAAAATAAATAAAGGTTAAGGACAGTATAAATTTTATACTGTCCTTAACTTTTTATTAAAAACTTTTGATTTATATTGCTTTTGTTTCTCTTATAATCGAAAGATAGATGATAAGAAATAAAAAAGAAAAAACTTGCACGAAAAATTTATAACTGTTATGCTAATGTCCAGAACAAAAAATTAAGTTAGTGTAGATTTGTAATTAAGTTGGGGAGAGATATTTATCATGGACTTTATTTCAACATTTCAATCGGGTGGTTTCGCGATGTATATTTTACTTATTTGCTTTATTATGGTTTTAGTAATTGCAGGTGAACGATATAAGTATTATAAATCTGTAAAAGTGAATAATGAAGATTTTATTGAGCAATTAAAAATTATCCTTAAACAAAAAAATTGGAAATATGCGATGGAACTTTGTAAAAGCGACGAAAGTTTAATTTCTGCAGTTGCTGAAACTGGGATTGAATCATTGATAAATAAAAATGCAAATATTTCTGCCGCTATAGAAGCAAGATCGGCAGTTATTATTGCAAATTTAAAACGTAATTTAAATTTTTTGGATACAATGGTGATGATTGCTCCTATCATTGGATTATTGGGAACTGTATTAAATATTATGGCTTCATTAAATGAAAAAGCGGAACAAACTTCGGGAATTGGTGTTATCGTTGCCGGGGCCTTAAGCTCTACAGCTTTTGGTTTGTTTATTGCGGCTTCATCTATAGTGATTTTGAGTTATTTTAATTATCGTTTAGAGAAAATGACAAATGATATTGGAGAAATTTCTAATATGCTTAATTCACAGACTTTAAAAAATGATGAAAAATAAGATTTTTATCCAAGAATAATCTGTTCATGTTTTATAATAAAAGGTGTTGACATGAATAATCTACTGTGATAATATATAGAAGTCGGTTAACGAACATGTTAATCTACGCGGGAGTGGCGGAATTGGCAGACGCACCAGACTTAGGATCTGGCGGGGTGACTCGTGGGGGTTCAAGTCCCTTCTCCCGCACCATTAAGAATTTATTGCCCTTGCAATTGCAAGGGTTTTTTTGTATACATTTATATGAAATAAAAGCTAAAGAGGCGATTGGAATGCAGAGTAATATCACTAGACAAAAGGCTTTAGAATTGTTACAAGAGTATAATCAGGAATCTTTTCATCTTTTACACGCATTAACGGTGGAAAGTGTAATGAAATGGTATGCTAATGAACTTGGATTTCATGATGAAATTGAATACTGGGGAATTGTTGGTCTGTTGCATGATATTGATTTTGAGCTTTATCCACAGGAGCATTGCAAAAAAGCAGCAGAGCTTTTGCGTGAGGCGAGTGTTGATGAAGCAATGATTTATTCTATTTGTTCACATGGTTATGGGATTTGTGTAGATATAGAACCGAAGCATCAAATGGAAAAAATCCTATTTGCAACAGATGAGCTTACAGGACTTATTGGAGCGGCTGCAAGAATGCGTCCATCGAAAAGTGTTTTGGATATGGAAGTGTCAAGTTTAAAGAAAAAATATAAAGATAAAAAGTTTGCCGCAGGATGTTCTAGGGAAGTAATCAATAAAGGTGCAGCGATGCTTAGTTGGGAATTAAATACGTTATTTGAAAAAACAATTTTAGCGATGCGTTCTTGTGAGGCAGCAGTAGAGCAAGAGATTAAAGAAATGAGTAAATAAAGTAGACTTTTTACGCTATCTGAATCGTAGTCATCGGATAAAAAGATTTTTGAGTAGAGGGTGAAGAAATGTCGCTTGAAAAAGTGAAAGATTATTTTAGACAGTTTGGACTAGAAGATAGAATTCTAGAGTTTGAAACATCGAGTGCTACTGTTGAACTAGCAGCTGAGGCCGCAGGGTGTGAGCCTAAACGCATTGCAAAAACTTTATCATTTAAAGTGAATGATACATGTGTTTTAATTGTTGCGGCTGGGGATGCAAAGGTTGATAATGCAAAATATAAGGCTGAGTTTTCTACTAAAGCGAAAATGTTGTCTCCGGAAGAAGCTTTCATAATGATTGGACATGCAGTTGGAGGAATTTGCCCGTTTGCTGTTAATGAGGGCGTTAAAGTTTATCTTGATTGTTCTTTAAAAAGATTTTCTACGGTGTTTCCCGCATGCGGTAGTAGCAATAGTGCAATTGAATTGACGCTCGATGAACTTGAAAAGTATTCAAATTACATAACATGGATTGATGTTTGTAAAGCATGGCAGGAAGAATAGTTACTAAATATTGCATAAATAAATGGTAATAGTTGAATACTAAGGCTGGATAAGGAAAGTTTTTGCAGTAAAATTTGCTAGACTTTACTTTGCGTAATGGTGTAGAATGGTGTAGAATGTTAACAGATTTAGCTTGTAGGTGATAAATTTGGTAAAGAACTCAATGTTTGATGTGGTAAAAAAAGATTTAGAGGAATTAGAGAAAGAAATGCTCTCTGTTGTATCTTCTCCAGTAGATTTAATAACAGAAATTAGCACGCATCTGGTAGAAGCAGGAGGAAAAAGATTACGTCCTGCACTTTATTTCTTAGGAGTAAGAGCGAGAAAAGAAGTTAATAAATATGCTACTGATTTAGCAATTGCTCTTGAATTGATTCATATGGCAACATTAGTGCATGATGACGTTATTGATAGTGCGGCTACTAGACGTGGTATTCCAACGGCGAATTCAAAGTGGGGAAATCAAATGTCTGTTTTGACTGGGGATTATTTGTTTGCTAAGGCATTTTCGTTAGTTGCACTTAGTAAGTATGACCAACGAGTGTTACTGGCATTAACAAATATTATCTGTGCAATGAGTGAGGGCGAGATCGTTCAAAATCGTCAGACTTTTATACCATCCACAGATGAACAGGAGTATTTCGGCAGGATTGCAAAGAAAACAGCAGATTTTATTGCAGCTAGCTGTCAGTTGGGCGGAATTATAGCTGAGCTAAATGATGATGAAATTGCGGCTTTATATGAATACGGTTATTCGATTGGTATGGCTTTCCAGGTTACGGATGATATTCTTGATATTACGGCGACTTCTGAACAGCTTGGAAAACCAGCGGGAAATGATATTTTGCAGGGAATTGTAACATTGCCAGTCATTCGAGCATTAACGGTAAGTTCAGATAAAGAAGAATTGACGAAAATTGTTTCGACTAAAGGTATGGACCAGGAAATGTTGAAACGAGGGCTAGAAATTGTACATGCCACAGATGCGGTTGAATATTCTTATCGTGCGGTTGATGAATTTTTGGATCGAGCAAGAACTGTTTTACCAAGCTCACTTCCACAAGAAATTCGTGATACGTATATTTATGTAGCTGACTTTATTGCAAAGCGTAAATTTTAGTAAACAGAATCAGGGACAGGTTCTTTGTACGGGATAAAATATTTATTCTATGTGCAGATTAACTTTGTCCCTTTTTTACTCTTTAGATGTTTTTTGTTCAAGAAAGAATGTATTTTTTAAATTACCTTTGAGTTACATTGTCTTTTTTTTGTGTAAATTGTATAATAAAATTATTATTATTATTTTGAGGAGGATTTTTTTATGTTTGGTATTGGTATGCCGGAATTAATTTTAATTTTAATTATTGGATTAGTGGTCTTTGGACCGGGAAAGTTGCCGGAAGTTGGTCGTGCAATAGGGAAAAGTTTGCAAGAGTTCAAAAAAGCTACAAATGGAATTAATGAGGATGAAAAACCGATTCGTAAAGTAGATGCAAGTGTAGATACGATTGAGCAAAAGACTAAAGAACAAGATAAATCAGATGCTACAAAGTGAGGTTTGATTTATGGAACATGAATCGGTAGAGCATGATGAGCAGATTAAGCGAGTAGTAAATGAAAATCATGATACAGCAATGCCAATCATTAATCATCTAGAAGAATTTCGCAAACGATTAATTATTTCGTTAATTACAGTTGGCTTTTGTAGCATTATTAGTTACTATTTTGCAGAAGAATTAGTAGGTTTTATTACTGCTCCTGCTGGAAAGCTGTATTACATGCAACCAGCAGAAGCTTTTTTTACTTATATGAAAGTTTCTATATTTGTTGGATTTTTAGTATCAGTTCCAATGATTGTTTATCAAGGTTGGGCTTTTTTAGTGCCAGCTTTAACTATACGTGAGCGGGCAATAGCGGGAGCCTTTATTCCAGCTATAATATTTTTATTTTTTGTTGGAATTGCATTTTCCTATTTTTTAGTATTGCCGACGGGAATTCAATTTTTCTTAGGCTTTGCGACAAATGAATTACAGCCATTATTATCTGTAGGCAATTATTTAGATTTTGTTATTATGTTTATCCTTCCCTTTGGTTTTGTATTTGAATTGCCACTTATTCTGGTGATTTTAGCTAGATTAGGACTGGTAACTTCGAAAATGTTGATTGCTAAACGAAATATTGTAATTTTTGGGGCTTTTGTTGTTGGTGCAATTATTTCACCACCAGAAGTCTTTTCGCAAGTTATGATTGCGATTCCAATGATTGTATTATATGAGGTTGGAATTTTCATTATAAAATATATCATGAAAAAGTAGGTTTCACTAGGAGGAGAACGGGGTGGCTTTTAAGGATTTACGAGAGTTTATTGATGCGTTAGATGAACGCGGCTGGTTGAAAAGAATTTCCACAGAGGTGGATTGTGAATTAGAAATTACGGAAATTACAGATCGTGTATCAAAAATGAAAGGCGATAAAAATGTCGCATTGTTGTTTGAGAATGTAAAAGACTATGATATGCCTGTATTAATGAATGCTTTTGGTAGTATGGAACGTATGGCTTTGGCATTCGGTGTAGAAAAAGTGGATGATATTGCCCAGGAAATAAGAGAAATATTAAAATTACCTTATATTTCTTTGCAAAATAAATTAGATTTGGTACATATTATTCCAACGGCGAAACGAGCAATTAATTTTCCTAAGTATGTGAAAAAGGGACCATGCAAAGAAGTTATTATTAAGGATCAGCCATCTATTGATAAATTCCCAATTTTAAAATGTTGGCCAGATGATGGTGGCCGCTTTATTACCTTACCTTTAGTTTTCACAAAAAATCCAAAAACAGGCAAACGCAACGTTGGAATGTATCGTTTGCAAAAATATGATGGACAAACGACGGGAATGCATTGGCATATACATAAAAACGGTGCGGAAAACTTTAGAGATCATAAGGAAATGGGATTAGATAGAATCGAAGTTGCAGTAGCCATTGGTACGGATCCAGTACTTACTTATGCTGCAACAGCACCATTGCCTCGTGATATTGATGAAATGGTTTTTGCCGGAATGCTACGAAAAAAATCTGTGGAAATGATTAAATGCGAAACGGTAGATGTGGAAGTACCAGCGCATAGTGAAATTGTATTAGAAGGCTATGTAATGCTTGATGAATTACGGCGTGAAGGACCGTTTGGTGATCATACTGGGTATTATTCATTAGCAGACATGTATCCTGTTTTTCATATTACTTGCATTACGCATCGTAAAGATGCGATTTATCCATCTACGATTGTGGGGAAGCCGCCGATGGAGGATTGCTATCTGGCAAAAGCGACGGAGAGAATTTTCTTACCATTTCTACAAATGCAAATACCAGAGATTATAGATATTAATTTACCGCTTGAAGGCGTATTTCACAATTGCGCGATGATTTCTATTAAGAAGACTTATCCGCAACAAGCGAAAAAAGTTATGCATGCAATTTGGGGAATGGGACAGATGATGTTTACGAAAATGATTATTATCGTTGATTCTCATGTTAATGTACAAGATACAAACGAAGTATGGTGGCGAGTCTTCAATAATATTGATGCGCGGCGTGATATCGTTATGGTAGATGGACCACTTGATGTATTAGATCATTCTTCACCAATGCCAAATTGGGGAACGAAAGTAGGAATTGATGCAACAAAATCATGGCCAAGTGAAGGACAAACACGTGAATGGCCAGATGAAATCGTAATGAGCCAAGACATTAAAGATTTAGTTGATCAAAAATGGAAGGATCTTGGACTTGAGTAAGTTATCTGCACATATCAGCAATATCGCATTACATCATTCAATATTTGCTTTACCTTTTGCATATATGGGAGCATTCTTGGCATCGAATGGTGTACCGTCTTGGGCAGAGTTTATTTGGATTACAGTCGCTATGGTTGGGGCGCGAAGTGCAGCATTAGCTTTAAATAACTTCATTGATTTAAAATATGATAAGATTCACCCAAGATTTACAAAGCGTCCAATGGTTACAGGAGAAGTGAAACCTTGGGAGGCAATTTTTCTCATCGTGATTAGTTTTGCAATTTTTATTGTGGCAACGTTGCATTTGGCACCGATTTGTGTAAAATTAGTGCCGCTTGCAGTCTTACCATTTGTCATTTATCCGTATATGAAAAGATATACATGGGCTTGCCATTTGGTTTTAGGATGGGCTTTATCTATAGCACCGATAGGCGGTTGGGTGGCAATACGTGGTGATTTAAATTTGGCGATTATTTTACTAGGCTTAGCAGTAGGAATTTGGATTGCTGCTTTTGATGTAATTTATGGATGCCAAGATGTTGAGTTTGATAAAGCTCATCAATTAAATTCAATGGCGGTTAGATTTACGGTAGAAGGTGCATTGAAAATTTCTCGTGTCATGCATTCTATCAGTATGTTATGTTTTGTTTTTGTTGGTGTATTATTGAATTTATCATTGATTTATTATGTTGGAGTAATGATTGCTGTTTTTGTTCTTATCTATCAACATAAAATTGTTAGCCCAACGGATTTCTCTCGTGTTACCCAAGTGTATTTTATGCGCAATGGATTGGTGGGAATTTCCGTTTTTCTCTTTACTTTTGCAAGTTTAATGATGTGAGTTTATTAAATTAAAGGCAGGGATTCGTAGATGACAGCTAAAATTTTAGAAGGCAAAGTATTTGCAACACAAATAAAAGAAGAAGTAAAGTGTGATGTAGAGTCACTGAAAGCTGAATATGGTGTAACTCCAGGTTTGGCAGTAATTATCGTTGGTGAGAATCCTGCATCTAAAGTATACGTTGCCAATAAGCATCGTTCTTGTGGTGAAGTTGGGATTTATTCTGCGGTAATCGAAATGCCAGAAGATACAACCAAAGAGCAGTTACTAAAAAAAATAGATGAATTAAATAAAGATGAAAAAATTCATGGAATTTTGGTTCAATTACCATTACCGGCGCATATTAGCGCTGATGAAGCGGAAATTCTTGATTTTATTCATCCGGATAAAGATGTCGATGGATTTCATCCAATCAATGTTGGTAAATTATCTGTTGGGCAAGAGCATTTAGTCCCTTGTACACCGCTCGGCTGCATCAAAATGATGGAGTTGGCAGGGATTGAGATTAAAGGAAAAAATGCAGTTGTGATAGGTAGAAGTAATATTGTTGGTAAGCCGATGTTTAACTTACTGTTATCTCGTCATGCAACTGTTACAGTTTGTCATTCACATACGAAAAATTTAGCAGAGGTGACTCGCTTGGCAGATATTCTTGTTGTAGCGATTGGCAAGCCGAATTTTGTTACTGCGGATATGGTGAAGCCGGGAGCAGTGGTTATCGATGTAGGTATAAACCGGATTGCGCCGAAAAAGCTAGTCGGTGATGTTGATTTTGAAAGTGTAAAAGAGGTAGCTGGTGCGATTACACCTGTCCCAGGTGGAGTCGGACTGCTTACCATTGCCATGTTGATGCATAATACAGTAAAAGCTGCGCGCATTCAATTTAATAGATAAAGTAGATTTGATTCAGGGGGATTTTTACTCTGTCTGAAGCCTAGTCGCCTTTATCTAGAAATTTAGCTACTTGTGTCTTGTAGAGTCTTAAAGCAGGGTAGTCATCGGATAATTTAATAAGAAATGTGAGGAGAGGATTCTAGTCATGAAAAGTGATGTTGAAATTGCGCAAGAAGCGCAAATGAAACCAATTGTAGAGATTGCGGAGCAACTTGATATTCCAGAAGAAGAGTTGGAGTTATATGGACGTTATAAAACGAAAGTATCTTTGGAAACTTGGGAAAGAATTAAAGATCGTCCGGATGGTAAGTTGATTTTAGTGAGTGCAATCAATCCTACACCTGCTGGAGAAGGTAAAACGACGACAAGTGTTGGTTTAAGTGATGCACTTCGCAAAATTAATAAAAAAACAATCGTTGCTCTTCGTGAACCCTCCCTTGGGCCTTGCTTTGGAATAAAAGGCGGTGCTGCTGGCGGTGGATATGCGCAAGTTGTACCAATGGAAGATATTAACTTGCATTTTACAGGTGATTTCCATGCAATTACTTCGGCTCATAATTTACTTGCTGCGGTGATTGATAATCATATTCAACAAGGAAATGAACTTGGACTTGATGTGCGTCGCATTACATGGCGCCGTGTTGTGGATTTAAATGATCGTGCGCTACGCAACATTGTTTGTGGCATGGGTGGCAAAGCACATGGTGTACCGCGTGAAACAGGTTTTGACATTACTGTTGCTTCAGAAATGATGGCAATTTTATGTTTAGCAAAAGATTTGGATGATATGAAAGAACGTATCGGGAAAATTATTATTGGGTATACCTTTGATGGAAGACCAGTTCGTGCGGAAGAGCTTAATGTTACTGGTGCATTAACTTTATTATTTAAAGATGCAATAAAACCTAATCTTGTACAAACGCTCGAAGGAACACCAGCCTTTGTACACGGTGGCCCGTTTGCTAATATTGCACATGGTTGCAATAGTATTATGGCAACGAAGTTTGCTCTCAAATTAGCAGATGTAGTTGTAACGGAAGCAGGATTCGGTGCTGATCTTGGTGCTGAGAAATTCCTTGATATTAAATGTCGTTTTGCAAACATTCGTCCAGATGCAGTAGTTATTGTTGCTACAGTCCGTGCATTAAAGATGCATGGTGGAATGGACAAAAAAGAATTAGCAACTGTTGATATGAAAGCACTTGAAGCTGGTATTGCAAATTTAACAAAACATATTGAGAATATGCAAAAATTTGGACTGCCTACAGTTGTTGCAATTAATGCGTTCCCAACGGATACTAAAGAAGAACTTGATTTTGTAGAAGCAAAATGCAATGAAATGGGCGTTGAAGTTGCATTGTCTGAAGTGTGGGCAAAAGGCGGAGACGGTGGCATTGATTTAGCAAATAAAGTAATGGCCGCAACTGAAAAAACAAATAACTTTAAATTTATGTATGATGTAAATGAGTCCATCGAAGCTAAAATTACAGCAGTTGCCAAAGAAATTTATGGTGCTGACGGTGTAGTATTTACTCCTCCTGCACAAAAAGCAATAAAAGAACTAACGGATTTAGGGCTTTCAAATATGCCGGTATGTATGGCGAAAACACAATCTTCTTTAAGTGATGATCCTGCTAAATTTGGGCGTCCAACAAACTTTACAGTTACTGTACGTGAAATTAAAGTCTCTGCAGGAGCTGGCTTTATCGTGGCATTAACAGGCAGTATTCTTACAATGCCAGGCTTGCCAAAACATCCGGCGGCAGAAAGAATGGACATTACAAACGACGGCAAGATTACCGGCTTATTTTAATGAGGAGGTAGATAAATGACTCGAGTTTCCGTTGAATTAGTTCCTCGTGATGAGGCTGCGATTAAAGAAGAATTAGAACTTTTAAAAGAGAATTTTTCTGGTATTGATGTAATTAATATCCCTGAACTATTGCGTTATGATATTAGAAGCTGGGAAGGGGCAAAGATTGCGCAAAATTATTATGAAAATACAATGCCGCATATTCGCGCCATCGATATTGATTTAGATAAACCGCTGCCAATGACGGAGTTCCTCCTTGAAAATAAAATTAATGAAGTGCTTGTCATTACGGGCGATCCGCCACAAGATATGTCACGAAAAATCTATCCGACAGTGAGTACGGATGTAATTAGAAAGTTTCGCGATGAATTGCCACATATTAAAGTTTATGCTGGGATAGATCAGTATCGCAGCAGTATGCGTCAAGAAGAGTACAACATTAGGCGAAAAATTCAAGCTGGTGCGGCAGGCTTTTTTACGCAACCTTTTTTCGATTTGCGGTATATGGAAATGTATGCGGAAATGCTAGATGGTAGAGAAGTATATTGGGGCGTATCGCCAGTGATGTCGGAGCGTTCGGTAAATTATTGGGAGACAAAAAACAATGTAATTTTCCCAAAAAACTTCGTTCCAACATTGGAGTGGAACATTGATTTTGCACAAAAGACTTTTGATTTTGTGCGTAAAAATAATACAAATATTTATTTTATGCCGATTAAGACGAATTTGTTGCCCTATTTAACAGGCGCATTTAGTAAATAAAAAGACTTCTTAATGGCTAAGTTGTTAGATTTTATTTAAAATATCGTTGGTATTATTTTTGGTTAAGTTAATTATTGTAATCAGTGGATTTTCCAACTGAAATAGATTTGCTTATGACTAAGTGATAAGGAGAGTGCATGGATGTATAAAATTCTTACAAAAAAAGAATTATCACAAGGTGTTCAATTGTTTGAAATTGAAGCGCCGTTAATTGCAAAAAAAGCACAACCGGGGCAGTTTGTCATTGTTCGTATTGATGAAGATGGAGAACGTATTCCATTAACAATTGCGGATTTTAATCGTGACAAAGGAACAATCACAATAATTTTCCAAGAAGTTGGCGGCTCAACAAAACAATTGGGCGATTTAAATGAGGGGGACAGTATTCTTGACTTTGTAGGTCCGCTCGGAAAAGCTACACATATTGAAAAAATGGGTAATGTAGTTTGCATTGGTGGTGGTATTGGAGTAGCACCTGTATATCCAATCGCAAGAGGAATGAAGCAAGCCGGAAATCATGTTATTTCCATTATGGGCGCTAGAAATGAAAGCATCTTAATTCTTGAAGAGGAAATGAATGCAGTAAGTGATAAAGTTTATATCACAACAGATGATGGCTCAAAAGGGCATAAAGGATTTGTTACAGATCAATTGAAAATGTTAATTGATTCTGGTCTTGAGATTAGCTTGGTGATTGCAATTGGGCCTGTAGTCATGATGCGCAGTGTGGCAGAAACAACACGTCAATATGGAATAAAGACAATTGTTAGCTTGAATCCTATCATGGTAGATGGAACAGGCATGTGCGGTGGCTGTCGTGTTCAAGTTGGCAATGAAAGTAAGTTCGCCTGCGTAGATGGCCCTGAATTTGATGCACATCAAGTTGATTTTAATGGACTAATGTCGCGTCAACGTATGTATAAAACGCAAGAAGCTGAGCATGAATGCCAATGCGAAAAACAAGGAAAAGCTAAAGGAGGCGACAGTTGTCAATGTCACTCTCACTAAAAAAACATGCAATGCCGGAACAAGATGCGAAAGTTCGAGCAAAGAATTTTGATGAAGTTGCATTAGGATATGATGCTCAAACTGCAATAGAAGAAGCAAAACGTTGCCTTGGTTGTAAGGTTCCATTATGTCGGAAGGGTTGCCCTGTTCAAGTAAATATTCCTGAATTTATTGGGCATATCAAAGAAGGTAAATTCGCAGATGCTGCATCTGAAATAAAAACGGTAAATAGTTTACCAGCGATTTGTGGACGTGTTTGTCCGCAAGAAGAACAATGTGAAAAACATTGTATTTTAGCCAAAAAAGGTGAATCCGTTGCAATTGGGCGTTTAGAGCGTTTTGTTGCTGATTATAGTATGGAAAAAGGCGAGAAACTACAGCCGATTGCATATGCTGATGATGCGAAAAAGGTTGCGATTATTGGCTCTGGCCCTGCTGGACTTGCAGCTGCTGGTGATTTAGCAAAAATGGGTTATAAAGTAACGATTTTTGAAGCACTTCATGCTGCTGGTGGTGTATTGTCTTACGGTATACCCGAATTTAGATTACCAAAAGAAAAAATCGTAAAAGCAGAAATTGATACGTTGCGCCAACTTGGTGTAGAGATTGTTGTTAATGCAGTTGCAGGCAAATTATTTACAGTTGATGAATTATTAGAAGAAGAATTCGATGCAGTATTTATTGCAACTGGTGCGGGATTACCACATTTTATGGGGATTCCTGGAGAAAATTTAAATGGTGTATATGCTGCAAATGAATTTTTGACGCGGTGTAACTTAATGAAAGCCTACCAATTCCCGAATCACGCGACTCCAATTCATGTTGGTAAAAATGTTGCTGTTGTTGGCGGCGGTAATGTTGCAATGGATGCAGCTCGCACAGCATTACGCCTTGGTGCTGAGCATGTTTATATAGTATATCGTCGCGGTGAAGCGGAACTTCCAGCACGCTTAGAAGAAGTACATCACGCGAAAGAAGAAGGAATCGATTTCAAATTACTGAACAATCCAGTCGCTGTTATTGGCAATGAACAAGGCTGGGTAACAGGATTAAAGTGCATTCGCATGGAACTTGGCGAACCTGACGCATCTGGGCGTCGTCGTCCGGTGGCAGTGGAAGGTTCTGAGTTTGAATTAGCTGTAGATACAGTAATTATTGCAATTGGTCAAGGTCCAAATCCATTAATTCAATCCACGACAACAGGGCTTGATACAAATAAACGTGGGAATATCCTTGCTGACGAAGAAACTTGTGCAACGAGTAAACCGGGCGTATTTGCTGGCGGTGATATCGTAACAGGTGCGGCAACAGTAATTCTTGCAATGGGTGCAGGGAAAAAAGCGGCAAAAGCTATTGATGAATATTTAAAAAATAAATAATTAAAGTTATGTTAGTAAAAGGAATGTTGCTAAATTTGATTTGGTTAACATTCCTTTTTTATAAAAAATAAAAATAATAGATAATCTTGTCAAATCAGAAAAAAAGGAGTATACTCTATTTTTGTAAAGGATAACAAATTTTATCTTAGAATTACATAGGAGAAATAGGTGTCGAAAGACTTAATAGGGAAGTCCGGTGAAAAACCGGTGCGGTCCCGCCGCTGTAACAGGGAGTAAGGCTACATGAATGTCACTGGGAGAAATCTTGGGAAGGCGTAGCTAAGCAATGATCTGGAGCCAGAAGAACTGCCTATTTAACAATCACCGTTAGACCTGCGAGCGATGGGGAGGAGATTTCTGAATTTTATTGACATGTTTTTATGTTAATATTATTTTGAATTTGTAGTCTTCTGTCTATCATAGGCAGAGGACTTTTTTATTTTTTAGATTAGAATTTATATGATAATGAATGAAAGATTTGACAATTAAATATAAAAGGGAAACGGGTGAATATTTATTGCTAATTTATTAAAGCAAGTGCAATAAATAAACTTTATGGGAAAGTTCGGTGAGAGTCAAACTCAATTCCGACGCTGTCGCGCAACTGTAAAAGTGAGCTATCGTATCGAAAACCTCTTGCAAAGGGATAGGATAGCAATGAACTTAAGTCAGAGCACCAACTGTTTCTAGCATCCGAGGAGTGTCTGCGCAGTACAGATCTGGGTTATAAAATGAGTCTGAATAAAGTATTTTATTCGGAAAATTTTCGCTGATGAAAATGCGTTGAATGGAAGAAATCATTTCTTTATTCTTCAATAGTTATTTTTTCGTTGAAAAGTGAATTTTTCATTTTGTAAATCCAGAAAAGTTAAAATTCAAGCATGGTGGCTTCATATAGGGATTTTAACAGGATTAAAAATGTGAAATTTTGTCTCGTAAAATGAAAAGAAAATTTTTATTGGCGATAGAAAGTTTCACATTTTTTATTCTAATTTATATAAATAAAAATTAATTTATCATTATTTTAATTTATAGCTAAGTTGATTGTTCTTGTATTAAGCATAAGGTAGAAGAGTTATCTTCGAGCAATAGGTGTAAAGAAAGGAAGGTTTTTGACTATAAAAGTCAACGATGTAACGTGAAGAAGATAAAATATATGATTGAGGAATTGAAAACAATATAAAAAATAATGACAAAGAAGAAATGATTACCATTTCAGCTCACCATTATGTTGCATTGCTAAAAGAGTTAAAGAAACTGCGTTTTAAATATGTACAACAGGGTAAAAAAACGCAGAATAAGAAGTTAAGAAAATCAATCTAAAGCAAAGTTAATAAAAAATAAATAGTGAAGAAATAGATGTCGAAAGACTTAATAGGGAAGTCCGGTGAAAAACCGGTGCGGTCCCGCCGCTGTAACAGGGAGCGAGGTTACATTTATGTCACTGGGAGAAATCTTGGGAAGGCGTAGCCAAGCGATGATCTGAAGCCAGAAGAACTGCCTATTAGACAATCACCGTTAGACCTGCGAGCGATGGAAAGGGGATTATGATGCTAGGAGTATTTCCTATGCAACCATATCAACTTCTGTCAAATGTGGCAGAAGTTTTTTTATTTATTGAATTTTATAAGTAAGGATGAGAATGAGTAAGATGAAAAGCAAAAGGTTATATCAAGGCAAAATAAAAAACACACATCGTTATCAAAAAATTGCGGCATGTGTGGTTTGTACGTTGGCTTTAGGTTTTGCTATGCCAAATGGAATCGTGTGGGCAGATGGAGCAAAGCAAGAGGCTGATCAGATGAATGAAGAAGTAACAGAAGCAAAAGAACCAGTAGTATTGGCAAGTACAGATAGTGAGCTAGATAGTTATACGTTAGATACGGTTACCGTTGAAGCAAAACGCCCTGACTGGGAATCAAAATTATCGCCAGGCACAGTGACGGTTATTCGCCCGGATGATTATAAGGGTGAGCAGAAAACCTTGCCGGAACTTCTCAAAATGGTACCGGGGGTACATGTAAGAGAAGTCAATGGGAAAGGGCAATATACGACAGTCACGGTTCGTGGGTCAACTTCGGCACAAGTCGGTGTATTTGTCGATGGAGTACTATTCAATCTCGGTGGCGATGCCGCGGCGGATATCTCGACCATTCCAGTTCAAAATGTCGAACGAATTGAAGTATATCGTGGCTATGTTCCAGCAAGGTTTGGTGGCACCTATATGGGGGGCGTAATCAATATCGTAACGAAACGCCCAACAAAAGCCAATATCGATGCATCCATTGGTAAGAGTTCCTACGGTGGCTTCCAAGGTGCATTGCAGGTGGATGCCCCACTGGGCTCCGGCAGCATTATGTTTGGACTCAATCGCGACCAAAGTGATGGTGATTTTAAATATACGAATAAATCGGTAGATACTAGCCTTTATGACGGATATGTTAAAAAATTAAAAGATTATACGCATCAAACCGATAGGAACGGAAAAATACGATTAGATCGGATGGTTTCGACTTTACAAGCAAATGGATATGATACTCTAAATGCTTATTCTGGGCTGACCCAAGATAACCTTCGAATAACGCTTGCAACCGATCCTAATTTTTATGCAGCGTTAAATAAAGCGTCGGAACAATTGCGCCCAATTAATAATGCCCATGCAAATTATATCGGATATTTTAAAAGTTATATTGATAATATAAGGCTTTACCAGAAAGACATAGATTCAACGAGTACAACAGATCGTTGGCGTAAAACGAATGATTACAAAAATACGGATGCAATTTTAAAATGGCAGGATGATCATTGGCTGGCAAAATACACTTGGAAGAAAATTGACCGTCATTATCCTTTCCCGCTGAATGCGAATTATGGAAATATACCTAATATAGATTTGCCAGGATATCTTGACCCAATCTATAACTACCGTCATCAGGACATTACCAGCAAAGAAACGTTAATTGGACGGCGTGATACAGTTGGCAATTTAGAATGGGGGTGGAGTGTAAACTATCTCGACCAGACCAAACGCTATGCAGTAGACGATTGGCAGGAAAAAGAAAAGGTCGATACGACGGTGAATTGGCGTTCGCCAAACTATTACTGGAGCCAATATGACATGGATAAATTAGGCTTTAAAATTGATGGAACTTATAAAATTGGCGATAAGCATCTGTTCGAGTTTTTAATTGATACTTCAAAAGAAAAGATGGATATGGATGGTTGGCGGTTAAAACAATATCAACAAGCTACGATAAGTGTCTTTAAACGGTGGCGTACCTATTATGAACAGAAGCTGTTCAATGCCCAGATTCAAGATACGATTACTTTAAACGAGAAAGGTGATTTTTGGTTGACGCCAAGTATTCGCTATAATCGATCAAATATCTATGGGCTGAGCAATGGTTACGATCAAAACTCCGATCCGCAGAATATTAAATGGCTGCATCAGGCGGATGACCAGACGGATAGTAAAACAACTTGGCAGCTAGCGCTGAAAAAGCAGGTCAATGACAATTTAACACTTCGTGCAACGGGAGGTACATATTTTAGACTACTGAATATGTATGAAATCGCCGGTGATGGTGCAGGCATTTTACCCATGCCAAATATTGGAGGGAGTGATAGCATTTTTCCTCGCCCGGAAGAGGGATCACAATGGGATGTCTCTGCCATTTGGGATGGACAAATCTTCGGCACGGAAAGCAGCAAAATTCAACTGACGTACTTTGGTCGTGATTCCAAGCGGATGTTGCAGCTAGGCACCTGGAATAATTTCTTTTTCGTTTATACCAATGCGGCATCGGCAAAAGTGAATGGCTTAGAGATTCAAGCGGATTTATCCTGGAAGAAATGGGACTTAAACTTGCAAGGAACTTATACGAAGCCGAAAGATGTTATCTATGATTTGAGTAAATTGCCGGGGGCTGGTTATTGGGAAAATAATGGTGTATTCCCTGGTTATCTGACTTATCAACCGGAATGGGAAGGAACGATGCGGCTGACTTATCGTCCGAGTACCCAGTGGGGGATTTTTGGTCAACTTCGGTATGTAGATAGAATGCGTACTTCTCTCTATAATGATGGAGCTGCTGGAGAACAGTCCTCGTTGACGACTTTGGATTTAGGTGTGAAGTATAAGCCGAATACGAATACACAAATTATCATCGGGGTCAATGATCTCCTTAATAAAGCGAATGATATGTATCTAACGAATCCATTTTATCCGAATTGGGAAGCGTCAAATATCCAGTATCCAATCCAAGGGCGTACTTACTACGCAACTTTGCAATACAATTTTTAACTAATTTTACTTGAAGGGAGGTGGTGCCGTTGGGCGAGGGGAAGATGTGTTAAAAGAAAAAAGAAAAGTAAAAGGGAGAGGTTTATGATGAGTGAAAATTTATTTGCGTACACAGCAACGGATGCAGGATATTCTACAGGAACGGCTGGAGCAATTCACGGTGACAGAACGGCAGCTTCAGCAACCGCATTTACAGCAGTAAAGAATAAAATTGGGTCAGGTTTAAATGGTGATCCAGCATTCTTTAATTTTTTTGAAGGAAATAGCAGTCGGTTGGTTTTACGTCAATATACGTATAGCACTACGGACTTAAGAGCAAATCAAATTATTGCACCACAGGGCAATTGGCAAGCTCCTTTAGCTACGCCAACTTGGTCAGCGGTGGCAAATTTGCACGGTGTAGCAAATTATAGCAGTAGTTGGCTATATGCAACAGGATATGATTTATCAAAAATCGCGGTTGTGAACATGGGGACCGACTATAGTCAAGACTTTGAATATAGTTTCCCAACAAGTTTTACGAATTTTACGAATCCCTATGCGGATGGTGTTTTTCATGGTGAAGCTATGGTTGTAGTTGGTACTTCGCTGTATGCATTGTTTTATGTCAATAAAGGCAGTGGATACGGAACTTATTATGACAGCATTGTAGCAAAGTTTAATATTGATACCGATTTGGGGGAACTAACTTTTGATAGCTATGTTACGGCTGGGAAAAATTCCTTTACGCTGGATTTATATAATAATAAGCTCTATGTTTGCTCATTAGGCGGTATGCAGAATGCGGGTAGCGGCAATGCGGAAACAAAGCTGAGTATTATTGATTTAGGTAACTTTACCCAAGCCGGAGTTACGCATGTGACGATTGACAGTCCGACGACGAATGGTGATTTTCGTGATATTTCTATTGTGAATGATAACCATGTGTACTTATTCTTAGGTCATTATGATGCAAGTTATGGAAATTTAGTTGGTGGTGTTTATCATACGACACTGGCAAATTTAACAACGCCAAGTACTTGGACAAAGATTATTGATGTAAATTCTATGGGGTATCTATGGGGAATTCATGCGGATGGTTATCGCTTGTGGTTTGTTAAAGGAACGCCAATTGATGTTTTTGATGGAACGCCAACTACAACAGTTACAGCAAGCAAAGCATTCAGTATTACCGACATGAGCGATTTTGATGGTGGTAATTTGAACTCAGCTTGCTTTATTGCACCAGATGTGGCTGGGGCAGGAAAGCTGAAAGCTGCAGGTGTTTCTGCACCAACAGCATCTAAATCCCTTGCTTCACATATTCGCTTAGCGCGTGAAGCATGTGAATTAGCAGAAAAATGTAAAAAATAAAGAGTGTGTGCGTTTGATATAGAGTGTTGAAAAGTGTTAGGGAAAAGTTAGACCTAGGCTTTTTAGTGTCTAGGTCTAACTTTATATTTAAATGAGAAAGCCAAGAGGAATAGTGATGAAAAAATGGTTTCTAGTGGGTGCTTTTATTTTGTTATGTAACATGTTTTTTTCTGTATGTTTAGCAATGGAAGCAAATAAAGATTCAGCAATAGATTGGAAAATTAGTGTGAAGGAAAAACTTACACCAGAGGAGCTAGAAGCAATGCGCTGGACGGAGGTATTTCAAAATGAATTGGCGCAATATTTTTTCGAAGTGAAGTCGATTCAACCAGACAGCGCAGATAAAGATCAAATACATGTTACTGTAAAAGCAATCTATAGGGATAAAGCGGTGATTAACAATCTAAATGAATATTATCGAAAAAATTTGGAGAAGGAAGATAGCATAGCTTGTAGTGAGATGCAGATGATTTTTCAGCTTCATAAAAGAATGTATGCAGTAAAAAATTTAAAATTGTATAGCTCCAAAAGAGTGCTTATTGTGGAGCAAACGAAAGATGTAAGTTTTGTTCCGGTTCCAGTGAAAACTTTTGCTGATACGATGTACGAATTTGTCCGAAAGTGTGTACAAAATTAATAGGTATATGCTAACGATGAAATATTTAGAAATTTATAATAAATAAAATAGGTATATTGAACGTTAAATGATGCGGAAAAGATGGCATTAGAAAAAGAATTGAACCAAGCTTTGGCGAAAAAACAATTGGAAGTCATGGAACCGATTCAAACGAAGATAAATCAAGCAATTGCTAAAGCGGCACAAGCAAAAGGAATCTATCAAGTTGTTAAAGCAGAAGAAATGCTGTATGGTGGTACAGACTTGACGGAAGACGTTATTGAGATGATTAAGTAAAAATAAGAATATAATTATAATAGGTTAAATAAAATGGGTCTCCAATCATAGAGATATTCTCTATGATTGGAGATTTTTTTATGTAAAAAATTTGTGGAAAAATGTTGACTATATGACCACTATATAGTTTATAATGACAATCGTTGTTTAAAATAGCATATTTGCACAAGGGGTGCCGCAAGGCTTAATAGGGAAATCGGTAGAATCCGATACGGTCCCGCCGCTGTAAGGGGAGCAACTTCTATAATGTCACTGGAGAATTTCTGGGAAGGCAGAAGAAGCGATGAACCTAAGTCAGAAGAACTGCCCATTGTAAGATCACCGTTAGACCTGCGACAGACAGGAAGGGGATATTGCGCTATATACTTAGTATATATTTCTGCGTAATATTTTACCCTTTTCCAATCAGGAAAAGGGTTTTTATTTTGTTTCAGAGGAATCTGTAGGACCATGAAAGATTGGCTATAGATTATCCTTTGTATAGATGAAGAAAGATAAAAGGGGAAGAGTAAATGTTAAGAAGTGAAAGAAAGTTGTACAAGAAGATTTTTCTTACGATGTTAATGGGGACAAGTTTTGTGCTTAGTGGTGCAGTAGGACATGCAGAGGAAGCTGGGGAAGTTGCGGTTAAGGACCAAAAAACGGCAGTAAAGATGAAATCAGCAGCGCTCGATGAATTTACTTTAGATGAAGTGATTGTTACTGCACAGCGTATTGAAACCAAAGATTTGTATACACCGGCAACGACAAATGTAATTACTGCACAGAAATTAAAAGATAGTGGTGCAACGACTGCTTATGAAGCAATTGAACGCATTCCGGGGATTAACAGCTATTCTTACGGAAATGGCGGCGGTGATTATGGTGGAATGTATTCGCGAATTAATATCCGTGGGATGGATAAAGGTACGCTTGTTTTAGTGAATGGCAGTCCTGTAAATCTGATGAATTATAATAGTATGATGAGTTCCATTCCCGTAGAAGCAGTAGATAGAATCGAAATTGTAAAAGGTTCGAATGCAGTTCTATATGGTGCAGAAGCTATGGGCGGCGTCATTAATATTATTACGAAAAAATCTGGTACAGTTGGTGGTAGTGTAACAGCGCAAACGGGTAATTATAATAAAAACTATTCTGTAGGTGTAAATGCAGACGATTTTAGCGTTTTTTATAAACGTGAATTTTACAATTCTATTGAGGATTACAATCGTTTGTTTAGCTCTGCTCAGAAAAAAACAGTTAAAGATAAAGGGACGAGAGACTCCATCTTTATGAATTATAATATTAACGATAAGTTAAGTGCTACTTATTCATATTCAGATACGGATAGCCATTTTAAACAATTTAGTTATGATAATAGTACAAAAGATTGGACGAAACTAACGAAAGATTATTTGTATTTTGATAACAGACAAAATTTCAATCTAAGCTATAACGACGATGAAAATCAAGTGAAATCGACGTTGGGCTATAACAAAAATAAACTTAGAACTGCGAAAGATGCCACAACGAGCACGGATTTAAGCAGTATTGATTTTAATACACAAAAAGCGTGGGAGCTCAATGATGGAAAAGATACTTTAGTTGGTGGTGTCAATGTGCATCGTGAAAGTTACACACAAAATTATGGTGCTCATACAGGTGACTTTGATAGAGATAGTTATGCATTATACCTTTCTTATACCAATCAAATCAATGACAGATTTTCTACGACAATTGGAGCAAGAGAACATTTTGTGAAGGGAAATGAGTATGATGATGCACAAAATATCTTTTTGCCACAATTGCAAACACTCTATAAAATTAACGATAATACTTCCTGGTATGTGAATGTTGGTAAATCGTTTGAACTTCCGGCATCGAATTCACCTTTTTATGGATCAGCTGCCATATCTACAGCGCTTCCATTAAAACCGCAAGAAGGGTGGAATTATGAAACTGGGTTAAAAGTGATTAATGATACGGAATCTTTTAAACTTGCAGTTTTTAAAATGGATGTAAAAAATAAATTTAAATGGGTAAAAGAAAATGCAGTAATTCCAGGCGGTGATCCGAATACAAGTATCCAAATCAATCGTGATAAGTTTAGAAATACGGGAGTAGAAATGGAATATACTAAAAAAGTAAATGATAATTTGCAACTTAATTTAGGTGCTTATTATGGAAATCCGGAAGCTAAGGACGGCGATGGTGACTGGATACAAGATGAAGCTAGATTGCAATTTTCTGCGGGAGCTACCTATAAAAAAGATAAATTGACGCTTGATATGGAGTGGTTTGTGACAGCAAAACGCGAAATGGCATATTATAATTATGCAGGTAATACGAAATATCAAGATCATAGAGTGCCTGACAAAATTGACTTGAATTTAACGATGCAATATGATATTAATCCGGATGATACAATTACTTTGGGCGGATATAATTTATTAAATCGTGATAACCAAATAAATAATACTGAGTATTTATCTACACCTCGCAATTACAGACTCGCTTATACGCATAAATTCTAAATTAACATTAAAACAGCAGATATTTACAAGTATCTGCTGTTTTAATATCCGCTTTAGTAGATAAGATAAAGCGATAGGTGTATTGTGAGGATGAGTTTATTGAAAGAAAATAGATATAGTATAGATCTTATTCGTTGGCTCACAAGGTCGAATCTCTTCATCACTACAGGGAGAATTAACCCTATTTTTGTATCCGCCTTGTTTATCGCTTTCTTGTTTATGACTCTTTTTTGTGTGACTGCATGTGGTAAAGTTGAGAAATCTTCCATTACTCATCCGGAGCAGATTGCTTATGAAGTCGTAGATGATCAGGGCAATGCAATAAAAATGCTAGGAAAACCGCAAAAAATTATGACAACGCATTTTTATTTAGATGCGATGGTTTTAGGAATTGTTCCTCCAGAGAGAATGGTTTCTATTTCTAAAACTGCTTCTGATCCGGCAGTATCTTATATGGTAAAACAAGCTGAAAAAGTTCAAAATCATACCAGTGAAATATCTTTGGAAACAGTCGTTGCTTTAAGTCCAGATTTAATTATTACGCGGGAAGGGACCGGGGAAGAAATGGTACAAAGCTATCGTGATTTGGGAATCCCTGTTTTTGTAATAAAAATGCCATTAACTGTAGAAGGGATTAAGCAACAAATTCATCTTATCGCAAAAATTGTCGGTGAACCTGATCGTGGGAATCTATTGGTTGATAAAATGGAAAGGCAATTGGAGACAATAGAAAACAAATTGCAATCGCTTTCTTTACAAAAGAAGAGTTGTGTATTGGTATCAAAGATGAACCATTCTTATGGTGGGAAGGGATGTATGTTTGATGATATTTGTAAATATGCAGGTGTTCAAAATGCAGTAGCGGAGATTGGGATTGAGAATGGGCAGATAATCAGCAAAGAAATTTTAGTACAAGCAGATCCTGATTTTTTTCTTTTATCACAATCATGGGAAATAAAACATGGGAATGAAGAAGCATACCAAGATGAATTTTTTATTGACCCAGCCTTGAATCATTTGAAAGCGGTAAAAAATAATCAAGTCATATACTTGCCAGATAAATATATCTATGCTTCTCATCAAAATTGTATATGGTCAATCAAGAGGATTGCCAATGCTGCGTATGGTGATATCTTTGATTTAAAGGATGAGTGTTTTATAAAGGCTTACGAATGATTTTTTGATTGCACTGATTGAGGTTATGCTGTACAATATTCTAAGTGATTTTGTCTTGTGGAAGGTAATGGATGATGAATTTTGTTGCAATAGATTTTGAAACGGCGAATCAATATCGTAATAGTGCGTGCAGTGTTGCTGTTGTTGAAGTGAAAAATGGAGAAATATATGATTCTTACTATGCATTGATTCGTCCACCGATTATGCAGTTTAATCGAATTAATATAGATATTCATGGGATTACACCGGCAGATGTGAGAGATAAACCTAATTTTTCAACAATATGGAGCGATTTGAAGCCATGTTTGGAAGGCAGAAATGTCATTGCCCATAATGCGAGCTTCGATATGAGTGTGCTAAAAAGTTGTTTGACTTATTATCAGCTTACGATGCCAAATTTTTCGCATTTTTGTACAGTAAGTATGGCAAAAAAGGTTTGGCCGGAATTAGAAAACCATAAACTAGGGACTTTAGGTGATTATTTCCATATTGATTTTCAGCATCATAATGCATTAGATGATGCTAGAACCTGTGCTTGTGTTGCACTTCTTGCTGCAAAAAAATTACAGGTAACAAGTTTTCGGGAACTTATTGCTAAGTTAGGGTTACCAAATAAAAAGTTTTGTTGACACCCATAGGGCAATCTAATAGAGGATAAATTAGATAAGGGGGAAGCGAAATGATATTGGTAAGTGCGTGTTTATTAGGTCATAACACAAAGTATAACGGTGGGTCAAATGATCATCCTTTGCTGATGAAATATAATGAGTTAGGAAAATTTGTTGCAGTCTGTCCAGAGTGCTTAGGAAAACTGCCAATTCCTCATCCACCTTCGGAAATTATTGGTGGCAGTGGAAAAGATGTTTGGACGGAAAAAGCGAAAGTGATTAGCAATCAGCATCATATGGTAACGGCAAATTTTATTCACGGAGCAGAAAGAGTTTTAGAAATTGCCAAGCAATATAAGATAAAAGCGGCGATTTTAAAAGAGCGTAGTCCATCTTGTGGAGTACATCAAATTTATGATGGAACTTTTTCTAATAAAAGAGTTTCTGGTGAAGGGGTTGCGACAGCGTTACTTAGAGAAAATGAGATTGATGTTTATTCAGAAGAAGAGATAACCGAAAAGTTATTGCAAAAATTGCTAGATGAAAATCATGCTTAAATAGGCTGATTTCTTGACAAGTGTGTTATGAAAGCAGTATAGTAATAACATATATAAAAAACGATGAAGAGGAGAGTACATTACTGTCGATTGTTTAAGAGAGGAAACTCATGGCTGGAAAGTTTCTCAATCGTGATAATGGAAAGTAGCCTTGGAGTTGCTGGGCTGAAATAATAGTAGGTTCAGTCGCGAGTGCGGCGTTATTGCAGGATGAGTTTTACAGGATGACTGTAAAAAAAGTAAGGTGGTACCACGAAAGTATGCTCTTTCGTCCTTTGAGGACGGAAGAGCTTTTTATTTTTGCAAAATTTTGGAGGTTTAATATTATGGAAGAAAAAAATATTCCGACTGTATATGATCCACAGTCCTTTGAAAAGAAATGGTATCAATTTTGGGAAGAAAATCAGTTATTTCATACGGAAGTAGAACGTGATAAGAAGCCGTTTAGCATTGTTATTCCACCACCAAATGTTACGGGTCAGCTGCATATGGGACATGCACTTGATAACACTTTGCAAGATATTCAAATTCGTTGGCGCAGAATGCAAGGTTACAATACGCTTTGGATGCCGGGATCAGATCATGCAGGGATTGCTACGCAGATTAAAGTTGAAGAAATGCTCCGTAACGAACAAGGGCTATCGCGCCATGATATTGGTCGTGAAAAATTCATTGAGCATGTTTGGGAGTGGAAACATCAATATGGCAGTAAGATTACAAACCAATTGCGCAGTCTTGGTGCATCTTGTGATTGGCAGCGTGAACGTTTTACGATGGATGAAGGATGCTCTGAGGCAGTACGTGAAGTTTTTGTTTCCTTATATGAAAAAGGTTTGATTTATCAAGGACATCGGATTACGAATTGGTGTCCGCGTTGTAGTACGGCTTTAAGTGATATTGAAGTTGAGCATGAGGATAAGCAGGGGCATCTTTATCATTTACGCTATCAAGTTGAAGGTTCAGATGAGTTTGTTGAAATTGCGACGACTCGTCCAGAAACAATGCTTGGTGATACAGGTGTAGCGGTACATCCAGAGGATGAACGCTATACGCATCTTATCGGAAAAAATTTGATTTTACCAATCGTTGGGCGTAAGATTCCTGTGTTTGCTGATGAATATGTAGACCCAAATTTTGGTACAGGCGTGGTAAAGGTTACGCCTGCGCATGATCCGAATGACTTTGAAATGGGACAAAGACATGCTTTAGAACAAATCGTTGTGTTAAATGATGATGCGACTATGGCAGATAATACAGGAAAATATAAAGGCATGGATCGTTATGAATGTCGAAAAGTATTACTTGAAGATTTAAAAGCTTTAGGTAACTTGGTGAGCATTGAAGAACATAATCATGCGGTTGGTCATTGCCAACGTTGTCATACAGTAGTTGAACCAATGATTTCCAAACAATGGTTTGTCAAAATGGAGTCGTTAGCAAAACCTGCAATGGAAGCCGTAACGAGTGGAAAAATTCAATTTGTACCTGAACGTTTTACGAAAATTTATTTAAATTGGCTAGAGAGTATTCGTGATTGGTGTATTTCTCGTCAATTATGGTGGGGTCATCGCATTCCGGCTTGGTATTGCGATGACTGTGGGGAAACTTTTGTTTCGCGTGAAGATCTTACGGTATGTCCAAAATGCGGCAAAGCACTTCGCCGTGATGAGGATGTACTTGATACTTGGTTTAGTTCTGCTTTATGGCCATTTTCTACAATGGGGTGGCCGAAAGATACCGAAGAATTAAAGCAATTCTATCCTACAAGTGTACTTGTTACAGGCTATGATATTATTTTCTTCTGGGTTGCAAGAATGATTATGCTGGGCTTGGAATTTAAACAAGAAATTCCATTTAAACATGTATTCATTCATGGGTTAGTTCGTGATTCTCAAGGTCGTAAAATGAGTAAATCTCTTGGTAATGGGATTGATCCCGTAGAAGTAATTGAGAAATATGGCGCAGATACGTTAAGATTTATGTTGATTACAGGAAATACACCGGGCAACGATATGCGTTTTTATTGGGAACGCGTAGAAGCAACGCGTAATTTTGCGAATAAATTGTGGAATGCATCTCGCTTTGTCTTAATGAACTTAGAGGGCTTTGATACTGCGTTTAGACCAAAACAAGAAGATTATACTTTAGCTGATCGTTGGATACTGAGTCGTTATGCAAAAACAGTTGCTGATGTAACAAACAATTTGGAACGGTTTGAATTAGGAGAAGCAGGACGCGCTTTATACGATTTTATTTGGAATGAATTCTGCGATTGGTATATCGAAATGGCAAAAGCACGTCTGTATAATAAAGACGCAGTTACAGCTCGTCAAACAGCGCAATATGTACTTTGTTATGTGCTTGAAAATACACTGAAATTATTGCATCCGTTTATGCCATATATTACAGAAGAAATTTGGCAACATATTCCGCATGAAGGAATTAGCATTATGGTGGCGAAATATCCATGTGGCGAAGAAGAAAAGATTGATGAATTAGCGGAAACTTCAATGAATGCAATTATGGATACGATAAAATCAATTCGTAATATGCGTGCAGAAGTGAATGTAGCCCCTGGCAAAAAGAGCGAAGTGATTTTAAGCTTTGCAACGGAGGAATTAAAACAGGTATTCCTGCAAAATGAAGGCTATTTACAAGTGTTAGCTGGTGCACAGCCGGTTGCTATCCTTGACGCTGATGCACAAAAACCGGAAAATGCAATGACCGCAGTAGTAAATGGTGTGGAAGTTTATCTACCATTAAAGGGCCTGATTGATGTAGAAAAAGAAACGGCTAGGTTGAATAAAGAACTTGCTACGCTTGATAAAGAATTAGCTAGAGTAAGTGGAAAATTATCTAATGCTGGATTTGTGGCAAAAGCACCAGCAGAAGTGATTGCCAAAGAAAAAGAAAAGCAAAAAGGTTTTGAAGAAAAACGTATTGCAATTAATGAACGCTTGACTTATTTAGCAAGCTTATAAAAGGACTGAAAAAAGTGAATTATCAAGAAGCTTTAGCGTATTTAGATAGTTTGAATACTTTCGGGATTAAATTAGGTTTAGTAAGAATCACGCGTTTATTGAAACTATTAGAGAATCCGCAGAATAAGTATAAAACGATTCACGTCACCGGTACGAATGGAAAAGGTTCTACAACGGCAATGATTACTTCTATTTTAACGAATGCGAAAATCAAGACGGGGATGTATACATCTCCGCATCTTGTTTCGTATACTGAACGCATGCAAATAGATGGAAGCTATATCAGTGAAAATGAATTTGCTGATTGCATTAGGATTGTGAAAGAAAAAGTTGAAGAAATGATTACAGAAGGAGAAGAAAATCCAACGCAGTTTGAAGTCATTACAGCGGCGGCTTTTTTTTACTTTGCCAAAATGCAGGTAGAATATGCAGTGATTGAAGTTGGATTAGGAGGACTTTTAGATTCAACGAATGTGATTACTCCAGAAGTATCTGTAATTACAAATGTTACTTTAGAACATGCGGAGCGGTGTGGTGGAACTTTAGAAGGTGTAGCAGAGCATAAAGCTGGAATTATCAAAGATGGAGTTCCTGTGGTAACTGCAGCAAAGGGAATTGCTTTAGAAATCATTCAAGAAAAAGCAAGAGAAAAAAATTCAGATGTATTTGTTGCAGGTGAAGACTTTACGAGTGAGTTTAAAAGTTTTGCAACGAATAAGCAATGCCTTACTTTTAACTCTGGAATGGTAGGTGTATCGTCTACGTATTGTTTGGGTGTACTCGGCGAACATCAAATTGAAAATAGTTCGATTGCAATTATGACAGCTTTAATTTTAGCGACAAATGAAAAGCGAATTACGAGCGAAGGGATGCAAAAGTCTTTATCAGAGGTAAGTTGGGCTGGACGTTTTGAAGTTATGCAGCAAGAGAATGAACAAATTATGATTATTGATGGCGCGCATAACAACGCAGGGGCAGAAGTTTTAAGAAGAAATTTAGATAAATATTTTCCTCATGCAGAAATAGTGTTTCTATTAGGAATTCTTGAAGATAAAGATGTTAGCGGGATTATTCATCATCTTATTCATGAAGAGAATGTAGTCGTTGTGACAAAGCCGGATTCAAATCGTGCGGCTGCACCAAAGAAAGTTGCGGAGATGATTTTTGCCAAACAGGTAGAAGCAATTGAAGATATTGACGACGCTTTAAAAAGAGCAAAAGAGCTTGCCGCAAATGGAAAGATATTGTGCGTAGCAGGATCGTTGTATTTAATTGGTGTGGTTAGATCTCTTTTAATACAACAAGAATAATTTTTGTTTTTCTTCCTATGTGAATTTTGATTCTTTTCAATTTGCATAGGAAGAAAAATTATCTAAAATAAAATTATAAATAGGTGAGTTTGTGCAAAATATAAGTGTTGAAAATAAAAAAGAAATGTATCTTGATTGGATGATACAAAAATCTATTTTAGCATTAGGGTTCTTTTTGGTATTATCCCCAATGCTGACTACAATTTTTTTGCTTATCGGTTCAAGTGCTTGGCTTATCAAACTTTTTTTGATAAAAGAGTGTAATTTTAAGCGCACTATTTTTGATATTCCTATTGCGTGCTTTGCTGGGTTTGGAGCGATTTCTGTTTTTGCATCGTTAGATACAGGGTTTAGTTTTTATAATTTTTATAATTTAATGGGACAATATGTATTAGTGTATTATTTATTTGTTCAAAATATTTCTACGATGAAGCAGATAAAACAATTAATTATAGCTATGTTAATCGCTGGTATAGGAGCAGTTGGTTATGGATTTTATCAATATATACATGGAATAGACATTACGAGTATGTTATGGGTGGATGGAGATCAATTCCCAGAGTTAAAAACGAGAGTGTTTTCAACGATGCAGAATCCTAATATTTTTGCGGGGTATCTACTTGTTATGCTATCCATGTTTTTTGGTGTGTTTACAAAAGTGAGCTCGCAAAAAATTAAGAGCAGTATGGCTATTTTATTTATTTTATTTTTTGCTTGTCTTACACTGACTTATTGTCGTGGAGCTATTTTAAGCTTGGCACTTGTACTGGCTTTTTACGGTATCATAAAAAACAAAAGGTTATTTTTCATGATGATAGTTGCGGGTTTAATAGTAGCCGTCTTTGATACAAGCATTACCGAACGAATTATGTCTGCTTTTAATGCAGACGACAGTTCCTCGCAAATGCGGATGGCGATGTGGGAAAGTACGGTCGCGATGATTATTGAGCATCCGATTTTTGGTGTTGGTTGGGGTTCCTACTTTATGGTGTATCCATATTATGATTTTTTTATTAATAATCCCGATGTTTTAATTGTTCACGCGCATAATATGTACCTTAATATTGCGGCTGAAATAGGATTACTTGGCTTTATGGCTTTTTGCTCTGTTTTATTTGGTGCAATGCATATGGCTTTTTCTAAACCGCAAATAAGGGAAAGTCAATTATTAAATGGCCTTATGCTGGGCTTTGGTTTAGCTTTAGCCTGTATTGCAGTGAATGGATTTACAGATTATGTTTTATTTAATATTGAATTATCAATGCTATTTTGGATAATTAATGCGTTTATTGTGATTATTCATCGTGAACGACTGGATTAATATTTTTTATTTATTGCAGGTTTTTATTTTAGAATTTAAAATAGTAGTGGAGATAGAATCGATTATTGTAAGGAGGCTTGGCAGTTGAGACAGAAAGTTGTAATTTCAAAGGCTACAATTGACCGCCTGCCATTGTATTTTAGAACGTTAAGGGTAACGAAAGAAGAAGGACGAGAAATTATTTCTTCTGAGGAGCTCGGAAGACGATTAGGAATTACGCCGGAACAGATACGGAAAGATTTGGCTTCTTTTGGACAGTTCGGAAAAAAAGGTGTGGGATATTATGTGCATGAATTAATGCGCAATATTGGTGAAATACTAGGATTAGATAACAATTGGAATATTGCTGTCGTTGGTATTGGACATCTAGGTGCAGCATTAGCTAATTATCAAAATTTTATTACTTTGGGATTTAACCTAATGGCGTTGTTTGATGCAGATGAAGATGTTGTAGGAACAATTGTAAATAAGGTAAAAGTCGATCATATCAACGATGTCAACCAAGTAGTAAAAGAACGCAATATTCATATTGGGGTAATTGCTGTTCCAGCACCATTTGCACAAGAGGTAGCAGATAAGCTAGTGACTGCTGGCGTGACTGGGATATGGAATTTTGCACCGAGAAAAATTGTTGTTCCAGAACATATTTGTATAGTGAATGAAGATTTATCTGTGGGTCTTAGTAATCTCTCTTATCATATAACAAGAAAATTACTGTAAATGAAGGATTTTTGATAAATTTTTTGCAGGATTTTGTAGGATGATAGAGAAATAATATTATTACAGTTAGTTTGAACAAAATTTCACAAGATAATCGGGAATTTAAGAGAAATACCGTCAAGAATAAGCTATATCTATCTTGACGGTATTGTTGCTTAGTGGTATGCTTGTGTTTGGAATTATAACTAACTGATATTGCTGGATTAGTATTTTTTATGCTAGTGGTAGCAAAATCTCATATGCGTACGATTTAAAGAGGTGAGTCTATAGCTTTATTTCTTAAAATGTAGCAGGAGAATCAGATTTTTATAAGTAATGAAATGGCCAATTTTTTTTGTTGACCTACCAAGGAGGAAATTTTTCGATGATTGATATTCGCGATCGCGTGCGTAACCAAGCACTTCAAGCAAAGATCGTTAGTGCAGAAGAAGCGGCAGCTTTTATTAAGCCTGACATGAACATTGGTGTTAGTGGTTTTACGCCTGCAGGATATCCAAAAGCAGTTCCTTTAGCTTTAGCTAAAAGAATGGAAACAGAACCTTTTAGTGTTAACTTATGGACAGGTGCATCCGTTGGGAAAGAATTAGACGGTGCATTGGCAAAAGTCGGCGGTATTAAAAGACGTATGCCTTATCAATCCAACAAGGATTTACGTGCTGGTATTAACGGCGGCAAAATTGAATATTGTGATCTTCACTTGAGTGAATCAGCACAGTTTGCTCGTTATGGTTTTATGGGTGGTAAAATTGACGTAGCTATCGTTGAAGTTTGTGCAATTACCGAAGAAGGACATCTTATTCCTACCACTTCAATGGGGAATACTGCTTCTTATGTTCAAAGTGCTGATGTAGTTATTGTTGAAGTAAATACAACTCAACCATTAGAATTGGAAGGTATGCATGATGTATATGTTCCACTTGATCCACCACATCGTTTACCAATTCCAGTTGTAAAAGTAAACGACCGCATTGGTACTACATATATTCCGTGTGGTGTGGATAAAATAAAATACATTGTTCCTTGTGACATTACAGATGACGTTCGTCCATTTGCGCCATTAGATGAAAATTCACATAGAATGTCTGAACATATTTTAAAATTCTTCAAAGACGAAATTAAAGCTGGTCGTATGCCGAAAAACTTATTACCTCTTCAATCTGGTGTAGGTAATGTGGCCAATGCGGTAATCAGTGGTTTCGTTGATTCTGATTTTACTGATCTTGAAGTTTATACAGAAGTAATCCAAGATGGTATGTTTGACTTAGCGGACGCGGGAAAATTAAAATTTGCTTCCGGTACATCTTTCTCTCCATCTCCAGACGGATTGAGACGCTTCTATGAAAATATAAAAGACTATCGTCAAAAAATGATGCTTAGACCACAGGAAATTGCTAATAGTCCAGAAGTGGCTCGTCGCATTGGAATCATTGCGATGAATACGGCAATTGAATTTGATATATATGGTAACGTAAATTCTACACATATCATGGGTTCTAAAATGATGAATGGTATTGGTGGTTCCGGAGATTTTGCACGTAATGCTTACTTGACTTGCTTCTTTAGCACATCAACAGCAAAAGACGGTGCTATTTCTTCAATCGTTCCTATGTGCTCTCATGTTGATCATACTGAACATGATACAGATATTTTCGTTACTGAAATCGGTCTTGCTGACGTTCGTGGATTAAGTCCTAGAGAACGTGCACGCAAAATTATCAACAATTGTGCTCATCCTGACTACCGTCCAATGTTGCTTGATTATTTAGAGAGAGCTGAAAAAGCCACAAAACAAGCACATACGCCACATATTATCAATGAAGCGTTATCTTGGCACAGTAGATTTATGGAAACAGGTACAATGAAGAAATAAAGCAAGGAGGAATTATTAATAATGAGCAATGAAAATTTAAAAGCTAAACTGGCTGAATATGATGCCAAAGTAGAAAAAGCGACTGCAAAATTCCCAGAACGTGCGAACTTACCGGAGCAACGTTTATACACTCCACTTGATGTAGAAGGTACTGACTATACAAGTGAAATTGGGTTCCCTGGATCCTATCCTTTCACACGTGGTGTACAACCTACAATGTATCGTGGCCGTTTCTGGACAATGCGTATGTATGCTGGTTTCTCAACTGCTGAAGAATCCAACAAACGTTACCGTTACTTAATCGAATCAGGTGCTACAGGACTTTCTTGTGCATTTGACTTACCAACACAAATTGGTTATGATTCCGATGATGAAATCTCTACAGGTGAAGTTGGTAAAGTAGGGGTTGCGATCGACTCCTTAGCTGATATGGAAATCCTTTTCGATCAAATCGATTTAGGAAAAGTTTCCACTTCTATGACAATCAATGCACCAGCTTCAGTATTACTTGCAATGTATATTGCGGTAGCTGAAAAACAAGGTGTATCTGCTGATAAATTAAAAGGTACAATCCAAAATGATATTCTTAAAGAATATGCAGCACGTGGAACTTATATTTTCCCACCAAAACCTTCCATGCGTTTAATTACAAATATTTTTGAATACTGCTCTAAAAATGTTCCTAACTGGAATACAATTTCTATTTCCGGTTACCACATTCGTGAAGCTGGTTCAACTGCATCTCAAGAAATCGCATTTACAATTGCTGATGGTATTGCATATGCAGAAGCTGCAATTAAAGCTGGCTTAGACGTTGATGCATTTGCAGGTCGTTTATCCTTCTTCTGGAATGCACATAACAATGTATTAGAAGAAGTTGCAAAATTCCGTGCTTCCCGTCGCGTATGGGCAAAAGTGATGAAAGAACGTTTTGGTGCGAAAAATCCAAAATCTTGGATGCTTCGTGTGCATACACAAACAGCTGGTTCTATGTTAACTGCACAACAACCAAACAATAATATCGTTCGTGTTGCTCTTCAAACAGCTGCTGCTGTTATGGGTGGTACGCAATCTCTTCACACAAATTCCCGTGATGAAGCATTAGCTCTTCCTACAGAAGATTCCGTAATGGTTGCACTTCGTACACAACAAATTGTTGCTTATGAAAGTGGTCTTGCTGACGTTATCGATCCATTAGCGGGTTCTTACTATGTAGAAGCTTTAACCAACAAAATTGAAAAAGAAGCTTGGGAATACATCAACAAAATTGATGAAATTGGTGGCGCTGTTGAAGCAATTGAAAAAGGTTATATCCAAAAAGAAATTCAAGACAGTGCTTACAAATGGCAAATGGATGTTGAATCCGGTGCAAAAGTTATCGTTGGTGTTAATAAATTCCAAGTGGAAGAAAAACCAGTTGAAGGCTTACTTCGCGTAGATGCTTCTGTTGGTGAAAAGCAAAAAGCTAAATTAACAAAAATGAAAGCTGAACGTGATAATGCGGCAGTACAAGCTGCTCTTGCTGATCTTGAAAAAGCTTGTCAAGATGAACATGAAAATCTTATGCCACATATCTTAGCAGCTGTTAAAACATATGCTACACTTGGTGAAATTTGTGGAGTTATGCGTAAAGTATTCGGTGAATATGAAGCGCATGTAAACCTATAATAGCGAGAGTTGGAGGGATAAATACAATGGAAAAACGTATTAGAGTATTAGTAGCAAAACCAGGTCTTGACGGCCATGACCGTGGAGCTAAAGTTGTAGCCCGCGCTCTTCGCGACGCTGGTTTCGAAGTAGTATATACAGGTCTTCGTCAAACACCTGAACAAATAGCAGAAGCAGCACTTCAAGAGGACGTAAATGTAGTTGCAATGAGCATTCTTTCAGGAGCTCATCCTCATTTATTCCCTAAAGTTGTTAATTTAGTAAAAGAAAAAGGCATGGAAGACGTACTAGTTATCGGTGGTGGCGTTATTCCTGATGCTGATATTCCAGCACTTAAAGAAGCTGGCGTTGCTGAAGTATTCACTCCAGGAACTCCAACAAGTGCAATTGTTGACTTTATCAAAGCTAATGTAAAATAAATTGCAGTGGATGATGTGCCTCATTTTATATGAGGCACATATACCATAAGGTGGTGCGATTCAATGGATATAGCTAAGGAAGTAATCAAGGGTTCTCGGCTCGCGTTATCACGAGCAATTACTGCAGTGGAAAATGAATACGACAATGCAGTAAGTATTATGCAGGAGTTATATCCGCATACAGGCAGAGCTTTAGTCATTGGTATTACAGGTCCGCCAGGTGCCGGCAAAAGTACATTGACTGATAAGCTTGCAAAAGCATGTCGTCGTCAAGGAAAAACTGTCGGGATTATCGCTGTAGATCCAACCAGTCCGTTTTCGGGTGGCGCGATTTTAGGCGATCGTATCCGTATGAATGAATTAACTTTAGATCAAGGTGTGTTTATTCGTAGTATGGGTACACGTGGAAGCCTTGGTGGCTTATCACGCAAAACTGCTGATGCAGTAAAAATTATGGATGCTTCGGGAAAAGATGTAATCTTTATTGAAACTGTTGGTGTTGGACAGTCTGAAGTAGATATTGTAAGTGCAGCTGATACAACGTTAGTTGTTTTAGTACCGGGTTTAGGCGACGATATTCAAGCCATTAAAGCTGGTATTTTAGAGATTGGTGATGTATTTGCAATTAATAAAGCAGACCGTGAAGGTGCAGATCGTTTAAACATTGAAATCAACATGATGCTTGACTTAGATTCGGATAAAAAACCAGATTGGCGTCCGCCAATAAAACAAACCGTAGCTAGCCAAGATAAAGGAATTGAGGAACTTTTAGCAACGATTTATGAGCATTTTGAACATCTAAAATCAACGGGGAAACTAACCGAGCGTCGTAGAGAACGTACGAAAAATGAGCTTTTATCAATGTTAAAAACGGATATAGGTCGTTATGTATTACACAAAATTACTGAAAATGGTCAATTTGATCAATTAATCGGTGAGGTAGAAAGTCGAAAAAATGACCCTTACACTATTGTAGCAAATTTATTAAAAGATATGTTAAAATAGAACTAGGAACATGACTTTTGTCGTGTAATATGTAGATGAAGGAGGATATATATATGTTTGAAGTTAACAGAGTTGATCATATTGGTATTGCAGTAACTAATTTAGAAGAAGCAAAAAAATTCTATACTGAAATGCTTGGCATGAAAGCCACTGGTGAAGAAGTAGTTGAAGAACAAAAAGTAAAAGTTTGCTTTATCCCTACTGGTGATAGCGAATTAGAACTTTTAGAATCAACTTCCCCAGATGGTCCTATTGCAAAATACATTGAAAAAAATGGTGGCAGAAACGGTATTCAACACGTTGCTTTACGTGTTGATAATATCGAACAAGCGATTGCCGATTTAATGGCAAAAGGTGTTCGCATGATTGATGAAAAACCTCGTTATGGTGCTGGCGGATCTAGCATTGCGTTTGTTCATCCAAAAGCTACTGGCGGCGTTTTAGTAGAATTATGCCAACGCAAATAGTTTACAAACAGCAGATTTTGTAGGAGGTACAAAATGTCTACAGTTCAAGAAAAAATTGAGCTTATGAAAGCTAAACAAGAAAAGATTAAACTTGGTGGCGGCGAAGCTCGTATTGCAAAACAACATGAAAAAGGTAAATTGACAGCACGTGAACGTATTGAATTATTTTTCGATGAAGGTACTTTCGTTGAATTAGATCAATTCGTTACACATCGTTGCACAAACTTTGGCATGGAGAAAAAATCTCTTCCTGGTGAAGGTGTTGTTACAGGTTACGGTACAGTAAATGGCCGTCTTGTATATGCATTTGCACAGGATTTCACTGTTGAGGGTGGATCTCTTGGTGAAATGCATGCAGCAAAAATTTGTAAAGTATTAGACTTGTCACTTAAAATGGGTGCTCCAGTTATTGGTATCAATGATTCCGGCGGAGCTCGTATTCAAGAAGCCGTTGATGCATTAGGCGGTTACGGTAAAATCTTCTTGAAAAATACATTAGCTTCTGGTGTTGTTCCACAAATTTCTGTAATTATGGGACCTTGCGCTGGTGGTGCAGTATATTCCCCAGCTTTAACTGATTTTATCTACATGGTTAAAAATACAAGTCAAATGTTTATCACTGGTCCAGCAGTTATTAAATCTGTTACGGCAGAAGAAGTTACAGCTGAACAACTTGGTGGTGCAATGACTCATAACTCTACTTCTGGTGTAGCTCATTTTGCTGCTGAAAATGAAGAAGACTGTATCGAACAAATTCGTTACTTATTAAGCTTCTTACCAAGCAATAACCTTGAAGATGCTCCAATTGTAGAAACAAATGACGATCCATCCCGCATGGATGAAAGCTTAAATACATTGCTTCCTGATAACCCTAACATGCCTTATGACATGAAAGATGTTATTACTTCACTTGTTGATAATGGTGAGTTCTACGAAGTACATGAACATTATGCGAAAAACATCATTACATGTTTTGCTCGTTTTGGTGGTAAATCCGTTGGTATTATCGCTAACCAACCAGCTGTAATGGCAGGTTGCTTAGACGTTAATGCTTCCGATAAATCAGCACGTTTTATTCGTTTCTGTGATGCGTTTAATATTCCTATCGTAAATCTTGTTGACGTACCAGGCTTCTTGCCAGGAACAGACCAAGAATACGGCGGTATTATTCGTCACGGTGCAAAAATGCTTTATGCTTATTCCGAAGCTACCGTACCAAAAATCACAGTAATTACTCGTAAAGCGTATGGCGGTTCTTATTTAGCAATGTGTTCACAAGATTTAGGTGCTGACCAAGTATTTGCTTGGCCTACTGCTGAAATTGCGGTTATGGGACCTGCTGGTGCTGCAAACATTATTTTCCGTAAAGATCCTGATGTTGCAGCAAAAACTGCTGAATACATTGAAGAATTTGCAACTCCTTATAAAGCTGCTGAACGCGGTTTTGTTGATATGGTTATTGAGCCTATGGAGACTAGACCTCGTATTATCACTGCTTTAAATATGTTGGCTAGTAAACGTGAAGCACGTCCTGCTAAAAAACATGGTAACATTCCACTATAAGGAGAAGTTGACTAATGAAAATTGATGCTAAAAATATTAGTCCTGAAGTTGTCGCTGCTATTTCCGCAGCGGTAAATATGATGGTTGGTAATAAAGTTGTCGCTATTAGCATAAAACGTAGCGATGCTTGGGTTATGGCTGGCCGTCAAAAATTAATGAACTAAGTGTCATTAATGAAAGTTTCTCGTACTGGAGGAATATCAATGCGTAATTTTAAAGTTAGAGTTGAAGGTACAGAGTTTGAACTTGAGGTGGAAGAGGAAAAATCCGTTCCGTTAGTGATTCTTCATGGAGATCATCATGCTTGGGTTGAAGCCGGACACAAAAATTTAATGAATTCGCATTAAAATTAAGATTTTATCGTTGTGGAGGAATAAAAAAGTGAAAAAGTTTAATATTAAAGTTAATGGTAACGCATACGAAGTTGAAATCGAAGAAGTAAAAGCTGCTCCAGCTGTGAAAGTTGCTGCAAAACCTGCTGCTGCACCTGCAAAACCTGCTGCAAAACCTGCTGCTGCACCTGCACCTGCTGTTGTTGGTGCTGGCGATACAGCTATCAATGCACCAATGCCTGGTAAAATTGTAAAATTAGTGGCTGAAGCTGGTAAAGCTGTAAAAAAAGGCGATGTAGTTTTAATTCTTGAAGCTATGAAAATGCAAAATGAGATCTCCGCTCCAGTTGATGGTACTTTAAAATCTATTAATGTAGCTGCTGGTCAATCTGTAAAACCAGGTGAAGTTTTAGCTGTTATCGGTTAATTCGCTTGAATTTGAAAGAAGCCTGCACATGTGTTGTGTAGGCTTCTTTAATAGAATAAGAAAAATTTTTGGAGGAGCCTGTTCATTACAGGCTCCTTTTTAGTATTTTGATAGTAAATTTTTAGAAGTTTTGTATATAATAAAGAGTAGATGCAGATTAGGGGGCGTATAAATCATTTTCATTAATGTAGGCAGGGAAATGATTTATTCTTGTCGGAAAAGTTTCATTTTATTGTATCTTTTTCTACTTATATTCTCTATTGAAATATTTCTGTGTATTTAGAGATAAATTAAAATATATGTATATAACCACGTAGTTAATCCTGTTTAAGAATGGAGAAAATTATGATGAGGAGTTTTGAGTTAGTATAGCTAAAGTGATTATTTTAAATTATAAAATGAAATTTATTAATGAATTGTGATTTTGAAGAAAGAGGTGTATTTTTTGAGCGAAAAAAGAAAAAATTCAACTAAGTTTAAGCATGTGAAACGGGTGCTGGTATATCCACTTAAAAAGTTTGTACAAACGAATTCTCTAAGTGGAAACTTACTACTATTAGCGTTAGTTATGGGGTTAGTGTGGGCTAACTCTGACTATCAACATCAATATCATATATTATGGCATGAAACATACGCAGGAATAACCCTAGGAGAATATTCTTTAAATATGAATCTTCATCATTGGATAAATGATGGATTGATGACAATATTCTTTTTCTTAGTAGGTCTTGAAATTAAACGTGAGTTATTAGTTGGAGAATTGTCTGTAGCACGTAAGGCACTTTTTCCAGTAGCTGCTGCTTTTGGTGGCATGATGGCTCCAGCAATTGTATTTTTACTTTTTCAAAGTGCTGGTTCCGAAACCATCCGTGGTTGGGCGATTCCTACCGCTACGGATATTGCGTTTGCAATAGGAATATTATCTTTATTAGGGAATAGAGTTCCTATTGCATTAAAAGTTTTTTTGACTGCCTTGGCAATTGTTGATGATATAGGTGCTATTTTACTTATTGGAATATTTTATTCAGCTGCTCCAAGCTGGGGGTATTTATCACTTGCGATAATTATAGTAGCTATTATGTTTTGTTTAAACCGTGCAGGTGTTAGAAATTTGCTTTTTTATCAAATTTTATCGGTTATATTATGGTTTGTCGTTCTGTCTTCTGGTGTACATGCAACTTTAGCCGGTGTCGTGGCGGCATTTACGATACCAGTACAAGGAAAAATTTCAAAAAAATCGGCAGCGAAAAAGAGTTCGAAGTTAGCTGACCAATTAAACGATTTAAGTACTTCCTCAAAAGAAGTTCTGGGTGATGCTATGTATCATTCAGTTTTATCTCAAATGTCAAACTTATACAAACAGGCGGGGACACCTTTGCAAAGAATGGAGCACAGGATTCATTCTTTAGTTTCCTATTTTATTTTACCTTTATTTGCTTTAGCTAATAGTGGTATCACGATAGATCCAAAAATGATAGGTGGCGTGTTGGATGCTTTATCTTTAGGAATTATTTTTGGACTGTGTATCGGAAAGCCAATAGGTATTGTGACTATATGTTGGGTATTAGAAAAGTTGAATTTTGCTGAGAGACCAGATAATATATCTTGGCAGCAATTATGGGCAAGCGGATGCTTTGCTGGAATAGGTTTTACAATGTCTATTTTTATAGCTGGACTAGCTTTTGACAACGCTTTTTTCTTAAATCAATCTAAATTATCAATTATAATTGCATCGTTCTTTTCGACAATTTTAGGAACAGTCTTATTATTGAGTTCAAAAGATAAAGTGGAGAGTTGATAAGGAAAACAAAAGATAGATTTAGAAAAATTAAAATAAATTGATGAATGATAAAAACGATTTAAAACAATAGATGGATAAGAGAATCACTCCTGCTATTATGTTAATTCTATACATAATAGCAGGAGTGATTCTTTTATTTTTATATATTTCTGGTACTTGTCGACAATAGATTCAGATGAAGTCTAACTGGTCACTATAATTTAAATGGAGGCAAAGATGAAAAAATAATAAAAAAGAATTATTTTCCAAAACCATATCTAAGTTTTTTCTTTATTAATGCTCCTTAATGGGATTGCTCCTATTTTAAGTCCTGTTCTTGGTGGGCAATTGCTAAAAGTTACGGATTGGTCAGGAATATTTGTTGTTTTAAGTGCGATAAGTATATTCATTTTTATCCTTGTTTGGGTTGGAGTCAAAGAATCTTTGCCTAAGGAAAGTCGAAAAAGTGGCGGGTTAAGTGGGATAATCATTGGTTTTAAAAAGTTGTTGCAAGATCGGAGGTCTACGAGGTATGCTTTATTCATAGCTTTATTATGGGTTTCGTGTATAGGAATCAAAACTACGACAAGCTTTTCTTTAGCTATACAAACAAAACAAGATGCCGCAGGGAGCGTAGCTGGTTTACTTGAAGTTGGTGCATTTGTTTTTGGAGGAGCTGCATCTCCATTGGTTGGGCTTGGTGGTAAAATGAATACTATGCCGATGGGAATTATTCTGCTTGGTATGAATTTTATTGCGTTTTATATTAATCGAAGGATGAAATAAAGAGAAATTACTTTAATAGGTAGAGATTTACTTAGCTCAATTCTATCTATAGTAATTTCTACTTATTGATGAGAGAAATCGTAAGTTGGATTTGGTTTTGTATAATTTGTTTACTGCATTAGATGAACAGATTAAACATTGGATAAAATAGTATTTTATTATAATGATGTGGAGAATTAGGAAAATGAAATAGATAAATGTTGGAGAAAGTTTTCCTCTGCATTTATCTATTTGTATTTAGTATTTTGTATACATTTTTAAAATTTATGACGAATTATTTATTTTAAGATATAATAAAAACATTACTATGCAACAGGGGGAAAGTAATGGAAAACACAACACTTTTAGCAGGAATTATATTTATCGTCATGTATATGTTTATTGTCTCAGAGAAAGTTCATCGTACTATTGTATCCATGCTTGGTGCTATATTGATGATTTTAACTGGTGTAATTTCGCAGGAAGCAGCTTTACATCATATTGATTTTAATACGCTTGGATTATTGATTGGTATGATGATTATCGTTGCGATTACTGGGCAGACAGGACTTTTTAATTATATCGCAATTTGGTCAGCGAAAAAGGCGGAAGCGAATCCAATGCGAATCCTAATTTACTTAGCAGTGATTACTGCACTTTTTTCCGCGTTTTTAGATAACGTAACAACCGTGTTACTTATGGTTCCCGTCACTATTGGAATTACGAATAAATTACATGTAAATCCCATTCCTTATTTAATTGTGCAAATTATTGCATCAAATATTGGCGGAACCGCTACTTTGATTGGGGATCCTCCTAATATTATGATTGGGAGTGCAGTAAAGGAATTAACCTTTATTTCATTTATTAATAACTTAGCATTGATATCAGCCATTAATTTAGGAGTTGTTTTGGTGATTTTAACTTTTTTGTATCGCAAACAATTGCGCACAACAGATGAATTAAAGGCTGATTTAATGTCATTGAATGAAAAAGCTGAATTAAAAAATAAGTTGTTATTAAAAAAATGCTTGGCGGTTTTATCACTGACAATTTTAGGATTCTTTTTGCATCAGTTGGTTCATGTAGAATCTTCAACAGTCGCTTTAACAGGGGCATTTTTACTTTTATTAATTGCAAGCCGTGACCATAGTTTTATTGAACATGCAATGGAAAAGGTAGAGTGGACGACAATATTTTTTTTCGTGGGTTTGTTTGTTGCAGTTGGCGGATTGATTGAGGTTGGTATTATCAAACAAATTGCTGTATATGGCATAGAAATTACAGGGGGAGACGTAGCAAAGACGTCAATGTTGGTTTTATGGTTAAGTGCAATTGTATCGTCCTTTCTTGATAATATTCCATTTGTTGCAACAATGATTCCGTTAATTCAAGATATGGGGAATATGGGTGTAAGTAATTTGGAACCATTGTGGTGGAGTTTGGCTCTTGGTGCATGTCTTGGTGGTAACGGAACAATTGTTGGAGCAAGTGCGAATCTGATTGTTGCGGGAATGGCTGCAGAGGCAGGACATAATATTTCATTTATGCGATATTTGAAGATAGGATTTCCAATCATGACTTTAACGATTCTTTTATCGACTTTATATATTTATATGCGTTATTTAATATAATCCTAAAAAAGAGTGTGCAAAATTGATTTGCACACTCTTTTTTTAGGATTATATAAGAAAATATTTAAAATTACGTAGAGAAGAGTCTATTTTTCCTATTTATTTATTGTTTTGGTGATGATATTATAAGAAAATAATTTATCTGATAACTAAGGCTAAGACTCCTGCCTTCGATAAGAGGGAGTTATGCCATGGGTACAGGCGATTGGTTAAATTATTAGATAAAGTAAAAATGAGTTTTTATTGGTTTCAAAGGGGAGGGGTTAATTGCTATTAATGAATCTCAAGATATTATTTCTAATAAAACTGAAAATATGGAAAAAGCAATTGAAGCAGGGAAAATTGTAGATAGTATAAAAGTAATGGCGGATACGATTGCAAGTATTGCCCAGCAAACTTACTTGCACTAAATGCTGCAATTGAAGCTGCAAGAGCAGGCGAACAGGGAAGAGGTTTTGCAGTTGTTGCTGAAGAGGTTCGTAAACTTGCAGAGCAATCGTCTAAATCTGTACTTAGTATTCAAGAAACGATTGAAAGAGTACAACATGCATTTAAAAGTAGTATTGATACAGGAAATGGAATACTAGAATTTTTGAATGTTAATGTTCATAAGCAGTTTGATGCTTATGGCGAAACAGGCAAGCTTTATGCTGATGATGCTGAATTTGTAAGTAAAATGTCAGAAGAAATTGCTATGATGTCAGAAGACATTACGAATACTGTTAGCGAAGTTAGTAAGGCTATTCAAGTGATGACGGAAAATACACAAATTTCAAATAGTCATACGAAAACAATTAATGAAAATATGAATGAAACAACAATTGCCCTAGAGAGAGTATCTAATACAGCATCTAAACAATTAGATTTGGCTAAAAAGTTAAATGATATGGTAAGAAAATTTAAAGTATAAGCATATTATAATTGACAGGTCATATTATAAAATTCTTTCAGCAAAAATTTATCCGATGATTAGGATTCAGATGGAGTAAAAACTTCATCTGAATCAAGTCTACTTTATTTTATAAAAGTGTTCCAAGGCTCGGATTATCATCGGATAAATTTTTATAATGTGACTTGTTTTTATTATCCATAAAATTTTTGTAAAAAGAAGCGGTTTCCAAACTTTTGCGACTTTTTTTAATTGGATAAAGATGATATAATGATACAAGTTATTGGAATCTAGAGGTGATTAAAAAAATAAAAGCTATTTTTCGCTTGAATAAAAGCGAGATTTTTTATTTAACAGAAATTTTTTAGTCGGAGTTTTATAGTCTAGTTTTAACTTTCCTTTGATTTGGTAATGTTAAATGGTAATTAGAAATAAAGTTTTGCAGTAAAACAAGCTGAATAGAGGAGGCTTTGAAAGTGAAGGGGAAATCTTACTTAGCGATGTTTCTTTTTATGGCAGTAGGTGCTGTATGTGGGGGATTATTTGGCGATTTCTTAATCACAATTCCACAACTTGCTGAGATGGTAACTCCATTGAGCAGGCAATATACAGTATTTGATTTTGCACCTGCTACGATGAACTTATATATAATTAAATTATCTTTAAGTTTTTGTTTCCAGCCTAGCTTTTTTAGTCTTATAGGTGCTGGATTGGGCATTTATTTATATAAAAGATTTTAATGAGAAAAAAGTAAAGTAGGAGGTTTCTAAATGATTTTGGCATCTTCATCACCACGCAGGCAAGAACTATTGCAGCAGATTGGTATTAAGTTTGAAGTTATACCTAGTGATTGCGAAGAAATTATGGATGCAGATATTTCCCCAGAGGACTTAGTTATGGGAAACGCATTGAAAAAAGCACGTGATGTAGCGTGTAAATCCTTTTATCGTGATGTTGTTCTAGGGGCAGATACTGTTGTGGCGATTGATAAAAAAATTTTTGGTAAGCCTGCCAGCGAGGAAGAAGCAAAAGAAATGTTATTAACTCTCGCTGGACGTTCTCATGATGTTTATACTGGAATTGCTTTAGTTATAAATGACAAAGAGTATTGTGATTACTCCAAAACAACTGTAAAATTTACAAAGATGTCAGAGAAAGAAATTCTTGATTATATTGCAACTGGGGAACCTTTAGATAAAGCCGGTGCGTATGGAATTCAGGGGAAAGCTGCGCAGTATGTTGAAGAGATTCGAGGTTGTTATTTTAATATTGTTGGATTGCCGTTGGCTCTTTTGAAGAGAATGGTCAATGAGGCAGGGATAGAGCTAAAATGAAAGAACTTATGGTAAGAGACTTACCAGATATGGAACGACCTCGAGAAAAATTGTTATTAAAAGGGGCGCAGTCGCTTAGCGATGCTGAATTACTGGCTATTTTACTACGTACAGGGACAAAAGAAGATTCAGTTATTCGGGTTGCTGAAAAATTATTATCTGTTTATAAAAATGAATCACTAGGTGAGTTTGCAAATTTATCAGTCAATGATTTTTCTAAAATCAAAGGGATTGGTAAAGTAAAGGCAATCACTGTGCTCGCAGCTTTAGAACTTGGGAAGAGGTTAGCTGAAGCGCCATCGATAGAGCGCAAAAAGATTACGTCACCTCAAGATGTTGTTAATTATTTTATGCCGAGATTTCGTTATGAAAAGAAAGAACATTTTATTGTGGTTCTTTTAGATACGAAAAATCATATTTTAGCAACACCTGTTATTTCAGTAGGATGTTTAAACTCATCTATTGTACACCCTCGGGAAGTTTTTCGGGAGGCGATTGTTCATTTTGCAGCGGCGATGATTTTAGTACATAATCATCCAAGCGGTGATCCTACGCCGAGTAAAGAGGATATTCATGTTACTCATAAATTGATAGAAGCAGGCGGATTAATGGATATAAAGGTGATTGATCATATAATTATTGGAGATAACTGTTATATCAGCCTAAAAGAAGAGAGAGTTATAGATTGATACTAGGGTTAATTTTATTGGTTAAATAGTGAAGGGAGCTAATTTGATTATGTGGGATTTGTTTGGTAGTTTTTCAAAGGATATGGGTATCGATCTAGGTACAGCGAATACATTGGTTCATATTAAGGGAAAAGGAATTGTTCTTAGAGAACCATCCGTGGTGGCTATTCAACGTGATACAGGAGAGGTTTTAGCAGTAGGTGAAGAAGCAAAGCAAATGATTGGACGTACTCCTGGAAATATTATTGCAGTGAGACCGTTAAAAGATGGTGTTATTGCAGATTTTGATGTTACGCAAGCAATGCTAAAGTATTTCATTAATAAGTCTATGGATACTAGATCTTTGGTTCGGCCACGTGTTGTAGTAGGTGTTCCTTCTGGGGTGACAGAAGTGGAGAAACGTGCGGTTATTGATGCGACAATGCAAGCTGGAGCGCGTGAAGCTTACTTGATTGAGGAACCAATGGCAGCTGCAATTGGGGCAGGGCTTCCCGTACATGAACCTACTGGAAATATGGTTGTAGATATTGGTGGTGGAACTACGGAAATTGCAGTGATTTCTTTGGGCGGGATTGTAACAAGCCGCTCCATTCGCATTGGCGGTGATGAAATGGATGCGTCTATTGTCCGCTATATTAAGAAACAGTATAATTTAATGATTGGTGAAAGAACTGCAGAGGAAATTAAAATTAATGTTGGAACAGCGATTGTGCCAATGACGGAAGTTAATATGGATATTCGTGGTCGTGATTTGGTAAGCGGATTGCCAAAAACATTAAATATTAAATCTAGTGAAATTCAATTTGCTCTTAGTGAACCAGTACAAAAAATTATTGATGCGGTAAAAAGTACATTGGAAAAAACTCCTCCGGAACTTGCTGCTGATATTATGGATAGAGGCATTATGATGACAGGTGGCGGCGCTTTACTTCGTAAATTAGATCTTTTACTTAGTAAAGAGACAGGGATGCCTGTCCATGTATCAGAGGAAGCTTTATCTTGTGTTGGGGAAGGAACAGGCAGATCACTAGAAAGTATTGAGCTTTTAAAACGCATTGTGATGATGTCTAAAAAATTAAGATGAGTAGAGCAAGAAAAGATTCATATTCTAATAAAAAGATAATTGTTTTATTGACGGTTTTTGTCATTGTCTTTTTATTGATCTTTTCTTCTGCCACAGGAAAGTATCAATTTTTGGCGAGTGAAAAATTAGTAAATACAGTGCTTGCACCATTTCAAAATGTGATGATGCGCATTTCGACATCTCTACATGGAGCAGGTGCTTCGATATGGGAAATTGCTACTGTATATAAACAAAATAAAATGCTAATGTCAGAAAATGAACAGTTAAGGTCTAAGCAAATTGATGCGGATGAAATTTTGGCGGAAAATTATCGTTTACGCAATATGCTTGCTTATAAGCAAGCAACACCACAATTTGATTTGTTACCAGCCAAAATAATTGCACGTGACTCCAGCACATGGACGAAGAGTGTAACAATTAACTGTGGGTCTGCAGATGGTATTGCAAAAGATATGACTGTTATTACAGAGCGTGGATTAGTTGGCAATATCGCAAGTGTGACGAGTAATTCTGCTATTGTACAGTTAATTTTGGATCCTCGCAGTGCTGTTGGAGGTCTAGTACAACGTCCGGAGTCAAGAGTTGCAGGAATTATTGAAGGTAATAATAATCAAGCCATGGCGAAAATGATAAATATTCCGCGTGATGCGGATATCCAACCTTCAGATGTGATTGTTACTTCCGGCTTTGGTGGAGTGTATCCTAAAGGGGTTTGTATTGGGACTGTAGAGCAAGTCATCAATGAGGAGGGTGGTCTGCTTAAATATGCTGTACTATCAACGGCTGTTGATTTTAATAAGTTAGAAGAGGTTTTTGTTATTACAAAAGCACGTGAAATTGTGCCGCTGCCTAGTGCAGTTATGTTGACCAATCAACAACCTGTGGCTGGAGGGGCAAAATGAAACGATTTTTAACTTGGTCAGGAATTATAATAACAGCGTTAATTTTACAATCTACATTTTTTGCAGTTTTTGCTTATAATGGAATAAAGCCGGATTTGTTATTAATTATTGTTATTAGTTCTGCTTTGTTATATGGAAAAGATCATGGAGTTGTAACAGGTTTTTTTGCCGGGTTATTGCAAGATTTATCTACGGGAACTTTTTTTGGTGTGAATACATTTTCAAAGATGTTATTAGGATATGGTTTTGGCATAGCGGAAGAGCATGTTTTTAAAGAAAATGCGTTATTACCAGTGGTAGCAATTTTAATGGGTTCATTTGTAAACACTTTAATGACGATGATTTTTATGCTATTATTAGGTCATAAGGTTGAATTATCTAATGCTATAATTTCAGTTTTGTGTCCAGTTTTAATTTATAATTTGATAATGGCTTTTCCTATTTATAAATTAGTAAATAAAATTGGTACATGGTTAAAAGCATAATTTTTGTTATAAAGAATGCTGCAATTTTGCTAAATAAAGATAAAGACACCTTTTTAGGTGTCTTTTATTTGAATATAGGAGAGAAGAATTGTGATAGCAAGAAAATTTAAAGGCCGCATGGAAGGTTTAGCAGTTATTGTTTGCTTAGTTATATTTGCGTTGCTTTCCAGATTGGGGTATTTACAAATTGTTGAGGGTGAATACTATAGCAAGTTAGCTGACGGAAATCGAATTCGATTGATTCCTGCAATGGCTCCCAGAGGCTTATTTTATGACCGCAATGGAATTTTAATGGTATCAAATCGTCCAGGTTTTACAGTATCATTGTTACCATTGTCAGGACCGGTATCGGATGATGTGGTAAACAAACTATCTGTACTTTTGGGTGTTACGAAGGAATCCATTTATGCTAAAGTTAAGCAACATACAGCGTTTGATCCAATCCATATAAAAAGTGATGTTGGACCGGAAATTGTAACGGTAATTGAGGAGCAAAAGGATGAGTATCCGGGGGTTGTAATTGAGATACAGCCAATTAGAAATTATGTGAATAATGATCTTGCAGCACATATTTTTGGTTATGTAAGTGAAATTAATGATACGGAGCTTGAAAAAAAGAAAAGTGATGGTTATAAATCTGGAGATATTATAGGTAAATTTGGACTGGAAAGAGTATATGATAAGGAGCTTCGTGGTATTGATGGTGGTGGGCAGGTTGAAGTCGATGTAACGGGTAAACCTGTTCAAGTTTTAGGTAAAAAAGAGCCAGTTCCAGGCTGTGATTTAACATTGACAATTGATGAAAATATCCAAAAAGCAGCTGAAAAGGCGATTGATGAGCAACTTCTTTATTTGCAGACAAAAGGTGGACGACCAAATGCAAAAGCAGCAGCTGCTGTAGTTGTGAATCCACAAACTGGGGAAGTCTTAGCGATGGTTAGTCGCCCATCTTTTAATCCAAATTTATTTGCTGGTGGAATTTCAACTAAGGATTGGAATTTAATTAATAATAACCCAAATCATCCACTGGATAATAAAGCAATAACAGGAGAATATCCACCAGGATCAACATTTAAAGTTGTAACTGGGGTAGCAGCTTTAGAAGAAAATAAGGTAACGCCAGAAGAAAAAATCTTAGATACAGGAAAGCATTGGATTATTCCAAAGGTCAATGCTGAAGGTGAGGCTTTGGGCTGGATTAATTTCCAAGAAGCTTTGTCTAAATCAGATAATGTTTATTTTTATGAGATGGGAAATCGATTAGGAATTGATTTGATAGAAAAGTATGCGAGGATGTTTGGGCTTGGAGCTAAAACTGGCATTAATTTACCATATGAAAGTGAAGGGTTAGTTGCAAACCGCAAATATAAAGAAGAGGTTTTTGAAGATGATTGGTATCTATCGGAAACTTTTGATGCGGCAATTGGGCAAGGGTTTAATTTAGTTACACCATTACAAATTGCCATGCTTTATAGCGAGATTGCTAATGGGGGGATACGTTATAGACCATACTTAGTAAGCAAAATTACTGCGCCTGATGGAACGGTGATTAAACAATTTCAATCCGAAAAGCTAGGGCAGTTAACTATTTCACAAAAAACGATGGATTTAATTCGTATTTCTTTACGTGATGTTGCACGCGAGGGCGGAACAGCAGGGCAAATATTTAAAGATTTTCCGGTTCCAATCGCAGGTAAAACGGGTACTGCCGAAAATCCACATGGCAGTGATCATGGTTGGTTTGTTGCCTATGGACCTTTTGATAATCCACAATATGTCGTTGCCGTAATTGTTGATCAAGGTGGATTTGGTTCAATGTCAGCCGTACCAATTGGTAAGAAAATATTAGAAGCGGCATTTCATATTGACAACAATCCAAAAGAAAATCCTGTAGTTATAGGCCAATAGTGACATTTTCCGTAATATAGGCAGGAGTATAGCGGAAAATAGCGAATAGGTATTAATTGACATAGTATGCAGGTGAAAATAGGAGTAATGATGAATAAAGACGTTGTATTTAAAGGAAGCCGAACAGGACTTCAATTAGTTTTGAATGAGAATGTAGATTTTTCTGATATTTTAATACAATTAAGAAATAAATTAGAGTCTGCAATTGGCTTTTTTGGAAAAGGCACTATAATTCATGTTAATTCCGATGTTTTTAATGAACAAGAACAAATAGAGGTAGAAAATTTATTGAGTCAATATGGAATGACTTTGGAAATTTTGTCACCTCAAATTGAAAATTACATCATCGAGCCGGAACAAAGTATGGCTGATCATGTTATGGTTATTGAACAAACCGTTCGTGGTGGACAAGAAATTATTTATGATGGATCTATTTTGGTAAAGGGAAATGTGAATCCTGGGGCGCAAGTAATTGCTGGAGGAAATATTGAAATCGAGGGTACTTGCCGTGGACTTGTTCACGCTGGGGCTTATGGTGACATGAATGCTATGATTACAGCGCGTCGTATGCGCGCTTTGCAAATTCGTATTGCAAGTTTAGCAGCTAGGGCGCCGGATAATTTTGAGGAAGTCGATCATCCCGAATGTGCGCGGATTAAAAATGGAGAAATCGTTATTGAATCAGTAAAAGAGCAGGAGGATATCTATGAGTGAAGTTATCGTTATTACATCTGGAAAAGGCGGCGTAGGAAAGACTACGACTACAGCAAATCTAGGTGTTGGTTTTGCGCTAAGAGGTAAGAGAGTAGTGCTCATTGATACGGATACAGGCCTTCGAAATCTTGACTTGTTATTAGGCTTGGAAAATCGTATTATGTATGATTTGATTGATGTAACAGAAGGGCGAGTGCCATTTAAGAAAGCTTTAGTACGTCATAAAAAGCATGATAGTTTGTATTTGTTGCCTACATCTCAAACGAAGGATAAGGCTGCTGTGAATCCAGAGCAAATGACAGCATTGTGTAATGAGTTGGCAAAAGATTTTGATTACATATTAATTGATTGTCCTGCTGGTATTGAGCAAGGTTTTAAAACTGCAATTGCAGCTGCTGATCAAGCAATCGTTGTTACGATTCCTGAAATTTCTGCTGTTCGTGATGCTGATAAAATTATCGGTGAACTTGGAAGGGCGGAAAAAGGCGATATCAAACTTATCGTGAATCGGATTCGCCCGCAAATGGTGAAAAAAGGCGATATGCTTGCAATGGAAGATATAGATGAAATTTTATCTCTTGATTGTATTGGGCAAATTCCTGATGATGAGTTGGTGGTTACTTCAACAAACAGAGGAGAGCCAGTAATTACAAATCCTGTTTCAGTAGCAGGGCAGGCATACAAAGATATTGTTGGACGTCTTTGTGGAGAAAACATTCCATTTAGTCCGATTGTCGAAGAAGGTTTTTTCGCGAAGCTAAAAAAAGTATTTAAACTGTAGGGAGGAAAGGATATGTTAGGTGCTATAATGAAGATGTTGGGTAAAGATAGCAAATCGTCAAAGGATATTGCCCGAGAACGGTTACGCTTAGTTTTAGTACATGATAGAGCAAGTGTTACTCCACAGTTTATGGAAGTGCTGAAAGATGATATGATTAAGGTTATTTCAAATTATATGGATATTAATGAAAAAGAGATGGAAGTAAATTTTACAAAAGACGAGTCATCTGTAGCACTTGTTGCCAATATTCCAGTAAATAGAATGAAACATCAATGTTATGACAAATAAATAAAATCAAAAGTTGAAATGACGGACGTTGTTTCAACTTTTTTTATGGAAATTTATTTTATGAGTTACTTTATCTTGTAGATGATTTTAGGAAATGATATGATATATCATAAATAGTGTGATTTTGTATAGGGAAGGTATGTAAAAGGTAAATGATTAGTCAAAGATTGCTTCGCAAATTGGATTTTACGTTAATTATTGTTACGTTACTTATTGTTGGGGTGAGCTTAATTACTATTGGTAGCGCGACACATATTAATACTCCGAGTGAAGATCGGTATTGGTATGTACAAAGGCAAGGCATTTTTGCCATGATGAACTGTTTATTTGTATTTTTTCTTTTGCATTTTGATTATAAAGAACTACAAAAGTATGGAAATCATTTGTATATTTTTAATCTAGTTATGTTATTGGCGGTTATGTTGATTGGACATTCTGCATTAGGTGCACAGCGTTGGATACAAATTGGTCCAATTAGTTTGCAACCGTCGGAGTTTTCAAAAATTATTATGATTGTTTCTTTAGCAGCAATGCTCGATCAGCGAATAGGAAAGTTAAATACTTTTAAAGATTTGTTGCCAGTAGCTGCGTATGTAGGCCTTCCGTTCTTACTTGTGTTAAAGCAGCCAGACTTAGGGACCTCATTGGTTTTCTTGGCAATTTTATTGGGAATGACATTTGTTGCGGGGATTAATCTTCGGCTATTGATGATTCTATTTGGAGCAGGTGTTGCTTTAATGCCGATTTTTTGGCACTTTTTAAAAGAGTATCAGAAAATGCGAATCATGGTATTTATGGATCCAAATGTAGATCCATTAGGGTCTGGCTATCATATTATCCAGTCGAAGATTGCAATCGGTTCTGGGATGCTATTTGGCAAAGGATTATTTGGTGGAACGCAAAGTCAATTGAATTTTTTACCGGAAAATCATACGGACTTTATTTTTGCTGTTATTGGTGAGGAGCTTGGATTTATTGGGGCAGGAATAGTGTTACTTTTATATCTAATTCTCTTGTATCGAGGCGTTAAAATCGCAAATGAAGCCCGTGATAATTTTGGTTCGTTGCTGGCTGTTGGAATTACCTCGATGCTGACATTTCATTTGCTAATTAATGTCGGTATGACTGCTGGAATTATGCCGGTTACAGGTATACCATTGCCTTTAATGAGTTATGGTGTAAGTTCGCTTACCACAAATATGCTTGCGATAGGAATTTTATTGAATATTTATATGCGACGGCAAAAGATTATGTTTTAAAAGGGAAGGTGTTACCCATACGGTGAGAAGATGGGTAGCACCTTTATTATTTTTGAATTTGGTATCATTTCATTTAAAGTACCATATATTTTGGTACGGGGGTGTATGTAATGCCGAAAAAGTGGAATGATTGGAAAAGTTATTGGGATAATGAAGAGGATTGGATGTATGCTTATGATGAGGAAAAACCATATAAAAAGGATCTGAAAAAGATTGCGGTTGCTGGGTCTGTTTTTATTGTTTTTTATGCCATTCAGGCATTCCATAATCCAACTGGAGAAGTTCTTAAAGAGTATACGAGAAATGTTCTGGAGTGGAAAATGGATTTTAAAGAAATTACGCAGGGCGTTCAACAACATTTACCAAGTATTGATTCTGATATATTAAAGCATGCACAAGCGGTAATTGCTCGACCGACAAATCCTTACCAATATATGAATATTCCGGTAGAAGGAGAAATTGTCTCTAACTTCGGTTGGAAAGATGATGAAAAAGGCAAGCCGCAGTATTGGCAGGATGGAATTGAGTATAAAGTACCTTTTGGAACGAAGATTAAAGCAAGTAGTACTGGAAAAGTAAAATCTATTGCTCAAACTGAAGAACGAGGGAAAATGGTTGTTTTGTCTCATGCAAACGAGATTGAAACGGTATATGGATATTTAGAAGATGTAAAAGTAAGTGAAGGAGATCGTGTGACGCAGGGGCAAATCATTGCTACAAGTGGAAATAAAGTGCATACAGAAGAGCCAATGTTGTATTTTGGTATGCGTGAAAAGGGAATATCTATTAATCCAAGTGATAAGGTAAGACTTAATTCAAGTCAAGGTCTAAATTCATCTGAATCCTAGCTGTATTTATTTAATGATTGAGAAAATCACCCGTGCCCTATTAATATAATTCCCATTTCGCGAAGAGGCGAGCTTGTAATAGCGCGGAGTAATTTTTCATGTTTAATCGCTTATCTCGTTAGATAATATGGTTAGTCATTGAATAGAAGATTGACATTTAAAAATATGATAGGAGCGTGTATCTAGTTTGCGAATTGGCAAGTTCAGCGGTATTATTGTAAAAATAAATCGCTGGTTTATTTTTTTACTAGCACTATTTTGTATCACTGGATTAACGCAGCAAGTTTTAGTAGCTTTCATTAGTGTTTTTATACATGAAATTACTCATGTGATTGTATCCACTTATCTTGGAGTGAAAGTACAAGAAGTTGAACTTTTTCCGTTTGGTGGAGCGGCTAAAATAGAGCGATTGTATGAAACATCGCGTTGGAATCAGTTTTTGATTTTCGCAGCTGGGCCTATGATGAGCTTGACTCTAGCTGCTATTTTTTATGGAATAAATTTATTATATAGTCATTCATTGTTACAAGAATTGTTTGAAATGAATTTTATGCTAGGTTGGTTTAATTTAATTATTGCGACTCCATTAGATGGTGGCAGAATGTTACAAATTTTCTTAAGTGGATCGGTAGGGTATGTAAGGGCGGGAAAAATTTCTCTTTTTATTAGTCGATTTATTTGTTTCATATTTTTAGGTAAGTTTATTTATGATTGCGTATTTTTGGATATCATCAATTTCTCAATTCTTTGTGTAATCGTCTTTATTATTATTGTAGCAAATAAAGAGAGTAAGGTTGTTCAATATAATATTCTGAAATCTATCATGCGTAAAGAAGAAAGATTAGCTGATGAAGGCTATAGCGAATCAATGACATATACCGCTTTACATACTATACAAGCAAGAGATATAATAAAGTGTTTAGCGCATACGCAATACCATATGGTTTTTGTTATTGATTATGCGCATCATTTACTGGGGACTTTAACGGAAGTTGAAATTTGGGAAGCTTTAGCGAGAAAGCGTAGCGATATAACATTAGGCGAAATTTTGCTTGCAAAAGAAGGGACATAAGTCCCTAAAACTTCGAAAAAGCAGGACTTTTTTTGTCTTTCAAGAAATTTATAAAGCTATAGTAAAAATATTCCGCAAGGGTAAACTAGATAAGTCAGATACAGTAGAAAAAGATATATGTTTTATGGAGGTTATAATTTTCATGATAAAACTTACCCCTGCTGTGATTAATTCGGTAACAAAACCGGGGCGATATACAGGCAATGAATTGAATATGGTGAAAAAAGAATTACAAGATATTGATTTTCGTATTGCATTAGCTTTGCCAGATGTATATGAAGTTGGGATGTCTAATCTCGGTTTAAAAATTTTATATCAAGTATTAAATAACCAATGTAATATTTATGCAGAACGTGTATATACTCCTTGGGTAGATATGGAAGAAAAGATGCGTGCGCAAAAATTACCGCTATATTCGTTAGAAACATTCACCCCGATTAAGGAATTTGATATGATTGGATTTTCTTTGCAATATGAAATGATATATTCAAATGTGCTTACGATGCTTGACTTAGCACAGATTCCTTTGTTGACAAGTGAACGGAAGGAAGAGGATCCATTTGTTGTTGGTGGTGGACCTTGTGTTTATAACGCAGAGCCAGTTGCCGATTTTTTTGATTTTTTTGTGATTGGCGAAGGGGAAGAAGTTATTATTGAAGTAGCAAATGCTTTCATTTCATGGGAAAAAGCGGGAAAACCAGAAGGACGGAATGGGTTTTTAAAACGTGTTGCAACGATTGATGGTATTTATGTTCCATCATTATATGAAGTACTGTATAACGAAGATGGAACAATAAAAAAGGTGAAATCGTTGACGGATGAAGCAAAGCCAGTGATTCAAAAGCGTTTAATTAAAGATATGCGCCAAAGTGCGTTTGCCACAAAGCCAGTTGTACCATATATTGATGTTGTCCATGATAGAATTATGTTGGAATTGTTTCGTGGCTGTACACGGGGATGTAGATTTTGCCAGGCTGGTGTAATTTATCGTCCAGTACGTGAAAGAACGAAAGACGAATTGGTTGGTTTGGCAAAACAGATTTCTGAAAATACTGGATATGATGAAATTTCCTTGACTTCACTAAGTTCAGCGGATTATTCTTGTCTACCGGAACTCGTGGATGATTTGATGGATGAGTTGAAGGAGGCCGGAGTAAGTATTTCGCTTCCTTCACTTCGTATTGATAGCTTTTCCATAGATTTAGCACATAAAGTGCAACAAGTTAGAAAAAGTGGGCTGACTTTTGCACCGGAAGCAGGTACGCAAAGAATGCGTGACGTGATTAATAAAGGCGTTACGGAAGAAAATTTAAAAGAGGCTGTAACAGCGGCTTTTCGTCAAGGGTGGACAACCGTGAAGCTTTACTTTATGATTGGGTTGCCAACAGAGACGGATGAAGATGTCATTGGAATTGCGCAGCTAGCACAAAAAGTTGTGCAATGGTATAAAGAAGTCAAAGGGAAACGTGGTGCAAGGGTAACGGTAAGTGTCTCTTGTTTTGTACCGAAACCACATACTGCTTTTCAATGGTTTGGGCAAAATACGATGGAGGAATTGGAACGAAAACAACGACTACTAAAAGAACACATAAAAGATCGGGCAATTAATTTTAGTTATCACGATGCCAAGACCAGCTATTTAGAAGGAGTTTTTGCACGAGGTGATAGACGACTTGGAAAAGTATTGCTAGAAGCATGGAAGCTTGGAGTAAAATTTGATGGTTGGTCAGAACATTTTAAATATGAAACTTGGTTAGAAGCTTTTAAAATTTGTGATGTTAATCCAAATTTTTATAATCAACGGGAGCGAGATAAAGAGGAAATCTTACCATGGGATCATTTAAGCAGTGGCGCGAATAAAGAGTTTTTCTTAAGGGAATATAAAAATGCTGTTAGTGAAAAATTTACGCCGGATTGTCGCCATGATAGATGTAGTGTTTGTGGTGTTTGTCAGAATTTAAATGTTCAAGTAATAGACTGGAAGGAGGATGCAAGGAATGTGTAAGATTCGCAGTGAAATTACTAAAGGCGAAGAAATTCGGTATATTTCTCATTTGGATTATGCTTCAGCGGTTGAGAGAGCAATTCGCCGGACGAACTTACCAGTTGCGTATTCAGAAGGGTTTAATCCCCATATGAAAATATCTTTTGCATCAGCGCTTGCCGTTGGTGTAACAAGCGATGCTGAGTATATGGATGTTGAATTTAAAGAACCTATTTATGTGAAGGGGTTCTGTGAGACAATGCGTAATCAATTACCTCCAGGCATTGAGTTGTTACGTGCAGTTGAAATTGTTGATAAACAACCTGCTTTGATGGCGATTGTAAATTCGGCGGTTTATCAGGTTTGTCTTCCATATGATTGTGATTTTTCAAAAATTAAAAATGCTGTAAAATCTTATAATGAAGCAGAAATGATGATGTTTACAAGATTTTCTCCTAAAAAAGGGAAAAAAGAAATTGAAATAAAACAATATATGGAGAGACCGATTTGTGTAACGACGAAGGGAACGACAGCTATTTTGGATATGTACGTTAAGATTACACCTATGGGCAGTATAAAACCAGGAGAAGTTCTACAGGCCATAGCCGAAAAATTTGACTTCCCAATATATCTTGAAGATGTGTTGATTCACCGCAAAGGAATTTATGCCAATGGGTCAACACCAATTGACTTATTGATCAATGAAAAATAGAAATACATAAGTAAATAAAAGTTTACTTAAAAAGGTTTGGAGAGAATGAAATGAAGTCTATTATCGTGAATGTTGTTCCAGAAGAGACGAGAATGGCGATATTAGAAGAAAATGAATTGATGGAATTGTCAGTAGAGCGGAACTTACATGACCACATTGTTGGGAATATTTACAAAGGGAGAATTCAAAATGTCTTGCCGGGGATGCAGGCGGCTTTTGTTGATATTGGTTATGAAAAAAATGCTTTCTTATATATTGGTGATGGCTTACCTAAAGACGCTGTGAAGTCAATTTCAAAGAATGAAACATTTCATGTAGGACAAAATGTTTTAATTCAAATTGTAAAAGATGCGATTGGAACGAAAGGACCACGAGCGACAACTCATCTGACTCTGCCCGGACGCTATGTTGTCTTAATGCCGACAGTAGATTATATCGGAATATCAAGACGAATTGAAGAAACTGATGAACGGGAAAGGCTAAAAGCCGTTGCTGAAAAAATTTGCCCTTCAGGTATGGGGATGATTGTTCGTACGGTAGCGCAAGGCAAAAGTGAGGAAGTTCTAGAAAAGGACATTCATTACTTGGCGAATTTATGGCAGTCTATTACGGCACGAAGCAGAGTATCAGGCGCATTGACGCTTTTGTACCGTGATGCAGATTTGGTCATTCGGATTGTTAGAGATTATTTATCCTCAGATGTTGAAGAGTTAATTATTGATCATCAAGAATCATATCAAAGGGTTTGTGATTTGCTTCAGACGACTCCTGAGTTACTAGAAAAGGTTAAGCTGTATACAGGGCAAGAAGGGGTTTTTAAACATTACTCTATTAATGAAGAAATAGAAAAAATGGGAAAGCGTGAAGTCGAATTAAAATCAGGTGGTTCAATTGTTATTGATAAAACAGAAGCTTTAACAGTGATTGATGTCAATACGGGAAAATTTGTTGGTAAGACGAATTTATCTGATACCGTATTTCAAACGAATATTGAAGCTGCCGAGGAAATTACAAAGCAGATTCGATTAAGGGATATTGGCGGAATTATTATTGTTGATTTTATTGATATGGAAACCGAAGAGCAAAAGCAGACGATTCTTAACGTATTAGAAGAAAAAGTAAAAAAAGATCGAACGAAAACAAATATCGTAGATATAACAAGTCTTGGCTTGGTTGAAATGACAAGAAAGAAATCTCGTAAGAGTTTTGAAGGAATGCTCTATAGTACTTGTCCATATTGTGAAGGCAGAGGCAGGGTAAAATCACCAGAGACGGTTAGTATTAACATAAGCCGTGGACTAAGAAGAATTCATAAAAAGAAAAATGCCAGTCATGCTTATTTAATTCAAGTACACCCACAAGTAGCAGAAAGTCTTTTAGAAACGGATATCTTAACTAGGCTAAAGATTGAATTAGGATGTACAATAAAAATAGAAGCATTAGCGAGCCTCCATCCAGAGGTTTACTCCATCTTGCAGTTGGATGAATTATAGATTGACAAGCAATTTTTTTTATGATAAAATTCTACGATGTAGGCAATGTAATTGCTTTCCCAAACCGCATGGTGAGGTCTTGATAAACAGAGTTTTCTGTACCGTAATCAGCGAGTATACATATAGGGAGGTGTAATGATGTACGCAATTATTCAAACTGGTGGTAAACAATATCGTGTTGCTGAAGGCGATACTTTATTTGTTGAGAAAATTGAAGCTAACGAAGGCGACGTAGTAGAATTTGATCAAGTTCTTACTGTTGTTAAAGATGGCGAGGTTGTTGTTGGTAAACCTGTTGTTGCAGGTGCTAAAGTAACTGCTAAAGTTGAAGCTCAAGGTAAAGGTAAAAAGATTTTAGTTTTCAAATATAAAGCTAAAGCTAATTATCGTAGACGTCAAGGTCATCGTCAACCATTTACAAAAGTTACTGTTGAAAAAATTGAAGCTTAAGTTATGGTAAGGCGAAGCGGTGTAGAAATAAAAATATTTCGCAATGCATTAGGCCTTGTAGTCGGATTTTCGGCAAAAGGGCATGCTGGAACAGCAAAGCATGGCAAAGATATTGTTTGTGCGGCTATTTCGGCATTAACGCAGACTACTGCGTTAGGACTGGTGAAGCATTTAAATCGGGAGATTGATCTTCAGCACGCAAGTGGTGATATGGTTGTCCGTTTAAAAGCAAAGCCAGATGCATTGACGAATGCTGTTTTTGAAACGATGATTCTTGGGTTAAATGAGATCGAAAAAATAAATCCGCAAAGTGTGCATATTTTAGACGCACAGGAGGTGAAATGAGTATGTTTAATTTTAATTTACAGTTGTTCGCTCACAAAAAAGGTGTTGGTAGCACTCGTAACGGACGTGATAGCGAATCTAAACGTCTTGGTGTAAAACGTCAAGCTGGTACCGTTGTTACCGCTGGCAGCATTTTAGTTCGCCAGAGAGGTACTCACTTCCATCCAGGTCAAAACGTAGGCATTGGTAAAGATGATACCTTATATGCTAAAATTGCTGGCAAAGTGGCTTTTGAACGTAAAGGTCGTTTTGATAGACAAGTTAGCGTTTATGCTGTGGAAGAAGCTATCTAATAAAACATTACCTGCGGCTTTAAGTCGCAGGTATTATTTTTATCCGATAATGGTGTAGTTGATGAGTAAACTCTTTCGTGAGAAAATGTTAGTTATCGGTAATAAAAAACGTTATTGTTTTGTGATGTATAAAAAGCTGGTAGAGTGTTTACCAGCTTTTTATACATCACAAAAAGGAGTTTTATAGGGAAAAGCAGAATCAAAATCATATGTATGGGATATGAAGGAGGCTGTTGCTATGGAAAAAGAATTGAAGAATCAAGTTGTATGTGATGAAATTGTACTTGCATTAAGAAAGCAGCAACATGATTTTATTAATCATATTCAAGTTATTCAAGCTTACCTACAGATTGGTAAATTGGATAGAGCTTTGCGTTATTTAGATGGAATTGCACATGACGTTGGTGCTGTAGATCGTATTATAAACGAGTTAAACTGCAAGAATATGTGCCGGGCATTGAGTAATAAAAAATAAAATTACATATATTAATGATAGTTAGCCTAAAATACAGGATTTGTGAAAATGTTTATTTAAAAAGGAGATAGTAATGTTTATAGATAGAGCGAGAATTCAAATAAAAGCTGGAGACGGCGGACATGGAATGTCAAGCTTTCGCAGAGAAAAATTCGTTCCTAAAGGCGGTCCCAGTGGTGGCGACGGTGGCCGTGGGGCGAGTGTTGTTCTAAAAGTAGATCCTAATATGAATACTTTGATTGATTTTCGTTATAAACGTAAATTTGTTGGAAAAAATGGAGATAACGGCGGTACGAAAAATTGTTACGGACAAAATGCTGAACCTTTAGTGATTAAAGTGCCTGCAGGCACAGTAGTAAAAGATGCTGAAACAGGTGAAGTATTAGCGGATTTAACGGAGATTGACGAAGAAGCAGTATTAGCTCATGGTGGGCGTGGTGGACGTGGTAATGCAAAGTTTGTAAATAGTGTAAATCGTGCCCCAACTTTTGCTGAAATGGGTGAACCAGGAGAAGAAAGAGTTTTACAACTAGAATTAAAACTTTTAGCCGATGTTGGTTTGGTAGGTTATCCGAGTGTTGGGAAGTCAAGTATTATTTCTATGGTGTCAGCTGCGAGACCTGAAATTGCAGCATATCACTTCACGACATTAGTTCCTGTGCTTGGTGTTGTTAGCCTTGGCGAGGGACATAGTTTTGTTATGGCAGATATTCCAGGACTTATTGAAGGTGCCCATGAAGGTGTTGGTTTAGGACATGACTTCTTACGGCATGTTGAGCGAACAAAGATTATTTTACATGTAATAGATGTTTCTGGAATAGAAGGGCGCGATCCTATAGAGGATTACCATCGAATTAATAAAGAACTTCGTTTATACAATGAAAGATTAGCGAAACGCCCACAGATTATCGCGGCAAATAAAATGGATATTCCTGAGGCAAAAGAAAATTATGAGAAATTAAAAGCTTTTGCAAACGAGCAAGGGATTGAAATCTTTCCGGTATCCGCAGCAACGAATGAGGGATTAAAACCATTAATTGAGCGCGTATCACAAATGCTCGATGAATATGTAGAAGAGCCGGAAGCAATTGAAGAAGTTAAAGTTTATCAGGCAAAACCTGATGATGAAATTACAATTTCGCGTGATGAAGCAGGTGATTTTGTCGTTAAAGGAAAATATATTGAAAAACTAGTTGCGATGACGAATTTTGAGAATGATGAAGCGCTGCAAAGATTCCAATATATTTGGCGTGTAAAGGGCATAGAAGATATGTTAAAGGCACATGGGGTAAAAGAAGGCGATACCGTTCACATCGGTACAATGGAATTTGACTATAAAGAATAGGAGCGATTTATTTGATAAGAAACACACTAACGGGAAAACAAAAACGGTTTTTACGTGCGATGGGATCGACTTTAGATCCAGTTGTACAGATTGGTAAAGGGGGACTTGTACCTTCGATTGTGACAAGTGCCCTGGATGCTATTCAAGCACGTGAATTGATTAAAGTAAAGGTGTTGCAAAATTGCCTTGAAGACCCTAGAGCTGTAATTGAAACGCTTGCGGATCGTACGAATACGGATTTAGTACAAATTATCGGTCGAAATGGTCTTTTATATAAGAAAAATTTTGAAAAAACCAAAATTGAACTCCCAAAATCGAAGTAAATAGAGGTAGTTTCCATGGATACAAGAGCTGAGCTGAAAAAAGCAAAACGTATTGTGATAAAAGTTGGTACAAGTACGTTAACTTATGGTACAGGAAAATTAAATTTTTCAAGGATAGAAAAATTAGTTCGTGAACTTTCTGATTTAGCAAACCAAGGAAAAGAGATTATATTAGTTACGTCTGGTGCCGTTGGTGCAGGAATGGATCGGATGGGAATTAAAGAAAGACCTAAAACGATTCCTGAAAAGCAAGCATTAGCTGCAGTTGGGCAAGGCATTCTCATGCATACATATGAGAAAATTTTTGGTGAGTATGGACAAACTGTTGCACAAGTTTTATTAACAAGGGAAAATTCTCTGCAGCATCATCAATATACACATTGTCGAAATGCATTATTGACGTTATTGCATATGGGAGTTATTCCAGTCATTAATGAAAATGATGCGGTGGCAGTAGAAGAATTGAAAATCGGCGATAATGATACTTTATCAGCAACTGTTGCAACTTTAGTTGATGCAGATGTGTTAATTATACTATCGGATATTGAGGGTTTATATACAGCAAATCCGCAGACAGATAAAACGGCAAAACTTATTTCGGAAATAAAAGAGATTACACCGGAGATAGACGCTCTCGCTGGCGGGGCAGGATCTAAGCTAGGTACAGGTGGTATGTTTACTAAAATTCAAGCGGCTAAAATTGCTGGTAATGCTGGTGTTACTATGCTGATTGCATCAGGCAGTCGTGAAGGTATTGTTTGTGATATATTAGAAGGTAAATCTTTTGGTACAATTTTTCCCGCAAAAGAGGCACATTTAAAAGTGCGAAAAAGTTGGCTGGCCTTTGGGACAAGGATTGTTGGTGAAGTATCGGTAGATGCTGGGTGTCAAGCAGCGCTTTTAAATGAAGGATCAAGTTTACTTGCGGTTGGTATTACAAAGGCTTGCGGAACGTTTTCGAAAGGCGATACTGTACGGATTTTATCTGAGCATGGACAAGAAATTGCACGTGGAATGATTAATTATAATGCGGACCAGTTGAACCTTATTTTAGGCAAATCCACGAAAGAAATAAAGAATATTCTAGGTGTATTAGCGGTAGATGAAGTTGTTCATCGTGATAATATGATTTTGATGGCATAAATGGAAGCTGGTGCGAATGATGACTTACATTCAACCAGCTTATTATTTTGATTGACGAATATAGTTGTAACATATAGAATAATTCTTATACATAATTGTAAGGCTCTTATAATATTTTTATTTGATTTGTAAAATACATTTTCATTATTTCTTTTTAAGTAGATAAGTCCTTTAATGTATTTGCGAAATACATATTATTTTTAGAAAGGTTGATCTTTATGGATTATATTGCGCAATTGGAAGAAAAAGCGAAATTGGCTAATCAGGCAGCTAGGGTTATGGCTGTTTTATCAACGACTGAAAAAAATAATGCTTTATATGCTATGGCTAAAGCTTTAGAGGAAAAACAAGGTTTTATTATAAATGAAAATAAAAAAGATTTGGCAAATGGTAAGGAAAAAGGACTATCGACTGCTTTATTAGATCGTCTGATGTTAGATGAAGCAAGGATTCAAGCAATGGCTGAGGGGCTTAGGCAGACTGCTGCTTTGCCTGATCCAATTGGTGAAGGAATATCGTCTACGCGTCGCCCAAATGGCTTAGAAATCCAAAAAGTCCGCGTTCCACTTGGCGTAATTGGAATTATTTATGAAGCTAGACCAAATGTTACTGTAGATGCAGCAGGATTATGTTTGAAATCTGGAAATGCAGTAATTTTGCGTGGGGGTTCAGAGGCAATCCAATCGAATATGGCCATTGTAAAAGTTATTGGTGAAACCATGGAAAAATCTGGTCTCCCTAAAGGCGCGCTTGGGTTCATAGATACAACCGATCGAAAAGTAGTAAATGCGATGTTAAAATTAAATCAATATTTAGATGTCATTATCCCACGTGGTGGTGCTGGATTAATAAAAACTGTTGTTGAAAATAGTTCTGTACCAGTGATTGAGACGGGGACTGGTGTTTGTCATACCTATGTAGATGAAACAGCAGATTTTACTATGGCAATGAATATTGCACTAAATGCAAAGGTGTCCCGGCCAGCAGTTTGCAATGCAATGGAAACTTTACTTGTACATCAAGCAATTGCAAGCGATTTTCTCCCAACGATGTTAGAGCAATTCATTGAGGTGGGGGTAGAAATTCGTGGTTGTAGTGAAACGCAAAAATATCACTCTGCTGTCATTGCAGCAACAGAAGAAGATTGGCAAGCCGAGTATGGAGATCTGATTTTAGCGATAAAAGTAGTAGAGAATATTGATGAAGCTATAGAGCATATTGCTAAATACAATACAAAACACTCGGAAACAATTGTCACGAAAGACTATGATATGGCGCGTAAATTTCAACAAGAGGTGGATGCGGCAGCTGTATATGTGAATGCATCTACTCGTTTTACTGATGGTTTTGAATTTGGTTTTGGTGCTGAGATTGGAATTAGCACACAAAAACTTCATGCACGTGGGCCGATGGGGTTGCCTGAACTAACAAGTATTAAGTATTTAATTTCAGGTTCAGGGCAAATTAGATAAATGAATAGGTTTATTGCATATATACGAACGTTTTATGCATATATTCAAACCCCGAAAGGAAGGTATGATTTTTTAGATTTTTTACGTGCCTTCCTTATCATAATTTTAGTCAGCGTATTTATTGGTGCATTTTTACAAGAATTGATGAAGTTATAAGAGATAGTTTATAAAAGGACTATATATGGGAGCATTTATCATGATAGAAAAAGTACGGAAAATTGGTATTATGGGAGGAACTTTTGATCCGATTCATATTGGGCATTTAGTAACTGCTGAAGCTGTTCGAAATGAGTATTCTTTAGATCGTGTATTATTTATACCAGCGGCAAATCCGCCACATAAAAAAGATCAACATGTCACGCCTGCAATTCATCGTTATATTATGACGGCGATGGCAACGTATTCAAATCCTTTTTTTCATGTTTCCTCGATAGAAATGGATCGCCCAGGCCCTTCGTATACGATTGATACGATTTATGAATTGAGAAAAAGGTATGGAACGCAGACGGAAATTTATTTTATTACAGGTGCGGATGCGATTCAGGAAATTCCTACTTGGGATAGAATTGAGGAACTACTTGGAATATGCCATTTTATTGCTGCTACTAGACCTGGCTGTGTACCTAGTGTAGATAATATAAAAGAGCACTTTGGTGAATTAGGAGAGCAAAAAATTCATCGCTTAAATACCCCTGAGCTAGAAATATCTTCAACGGATATTCGTGAACGTATAAAAAAAGGATATTCTATAAAATATATTGTTCCGGAGAGTGTGGAAAATTATATTATAAAAGAAGGTTTATATCTGTAAAAAATAAAAATGTTGGCATATATTTTGGTATATTTGTACATACTGTTAGAGTAGTGCAAAGTCCATAGAAAGAGAGGTGATGGAAAGTGACGAAAACTCTCTATGTCGGCAATCTACCATGGTCAACTACAGATGAAGCGTTAATGGAAGCTTTCAGTGCTTATGGCGGTGTAGTATCGAGTAGAATTATTACAGATAGGGAAACTGGTCGCTCAAGAGGTTTTGGTTTTGTAGAAGTTGATGATAGTGATGCCGATAAGATGGTATCAGCTATGAATGGTACAGACTTCGGGGGTAGACAAATCGTGGTTAACGAAGCAAAACCTCGGCAAGACTAAAATAATATAGTATAATACTAAAGGGTATTGCAGCGAATTTTTGCAGTACCCTTATAGTTTTTTCGATTTATCGTAATCAAAGAAAATAACTTCCTTCAAATAAAGGAATGCAGGATAATTTTCAGCTTTAGCGAATTTAGCAGAAGAAGGTGATTTTGTGGAATTTAATGAGCTAAAGAAAATTTTAATGACAAAGTTAACGAATAAAAGATATCAGCATTCTCTAGGAGTTGCCGATACGGCGGCGTTATTAGCAAAGCGCTTCGGCTGTTGTATTGAAAAAGCGAAGATAGCTGGACTTATGCATGACTGCGCAAGAGCATTTTCAAATGAGGAATTACTGCTTATGGCGAATGACCTTGAAATCCGGGTTGGGGCGATTGAGAGGAAATTACCAGTTTTATTACATGCTTACGTTGGTGCCATGATTATTGAAAAGACCTATGGGATATTTGATGTCGAAATACAACAAGCGATTCGTAACCATACAACGGGTGGGAAAAGCATGGGGCTTCTTGATAAGATTATTTATTTGGCTGATGTAATTGAGCCATCACGTAATTTTTCTGGAGTTGAAAAATTGCGTGAATTAGCAAAGCAAGATTTAGATGTAGCGGTTTTAGCTGCGTTAGATCAATCTATTATACATATCATAATGCAAAAAGGTTTAGTTCACCCTGATACAATTTTTGCGCGTAATGAACTTTTGTTAAAGGATGAATACATGGATGGGTAAGTTAAATCAAAAAGTACGAAAAAAGCGGAGACTTAGGATAGACCGCTGTATTCTGCTGATTATTATTTTAATTGTCGCATGTTTTGCAATTGGCTTTCTTATAAAAGGTGTATATGCGGTGGGGCAAAATGCATATCAATTTTGTCAGAATATAAGTCAAGATTATCAAAAGAGAATGAGTTTCCAAGCGAAGTTTCAGAGTGAAAAATTTAAAAATTACACGAATATACTTCTCATTGGTGTCGATGATGGTGATATTGATAATGCAGGGATGGCAAAACGGGCTGATGCTCTAATGATGATGAGCATCAATCATGAGACGGGAAGTTTAGAAATAGTATCAATTCCAAGGGATACTTATGTAAATATTCCAGGGAGAAATACATTGGGACGTATAGCACAGGCGTATAGTTATGGGGAGACACAATTGACGGTAAGAACTGTCGAAGAGTTATTAAAAATTCCGATAAACCATTATATTGTGGTTGACTGGGATACTTTTGTTGGAGTCATAGATACTCTTGGGGGAATTGATTTATATGTTGAAAATGATATGTATTATGAAGATCCTTATGCAAATTTAGTCATTGACTTAAAAAAAGGATTTCAACATTTGGATGGAGTATCTGCTGGGAAATATGTACGGTATCGAAGCGATGATTTAGCTGATATCGGGCGAGTTCAAAGACATCAGAGAATATTAAAGGCAATTTATACACAAGCTCTGCATGTAGATGCTATTGTTAAAATACCGGAAATATTTGATATCATAAATAAAAATGTTACGACAAGCCTGTCAGCCTTTGATGTAGCAAAGATAATAAAGTATGTAGATCATGTGAGTCAAGACTCAATAAGAACCCAAATGATTCCTGGAGATTTAAAAACGATGAATAATGAAAATGTTTGGGTGATAAACGAGGGCGAATTAAATCGTCTTCTAGATCAAATATTTATTGATAATGATAAAATAAAAACTGAGTAGTTTGTTTAGGAGGAAAAAATGAATATTAAAAGTGAAAAATTAAGTGAAATGATAGCAAAAGCAGCGAGTGATAAAAAGGCTCGGGATATTGTAATTATGGATATGAAAGACATATCTTTAGTTACAGATTACTTTATTGTGTGTAGTGCAAATTCTAGTACACAAGTTAAAGCGATAGCAGATAATATAGAGGATGAATTAGGAAGAGAAAATGTCTTTTTCACACATAAAGAAGGATATCGTGAAGGCAGATGGATATTACTAGACTATAATGATTGTGTAGTACACATTTTTGTTGAAGAAGAACGTCAATTTTATAATATTGAACGTTTATGGGGCGATGCGCCGACAACTAGATATGAAGATTAGAGGATGCATATGAGTGATAAAGAAAATAACATACTAAAACCAAGTACAGTTGCTACTTTGGAAGTAGTAAGAAAAAGTGAAATGGGTGCTTTCTTAGACGCTGGCACAGGGAATACTTCTGATGATATTTTATTGCATAAAACGCAGCAGATTCGTTCGGTTGAAATAGGTGAAAAGGTGGATGTTTTTTTATACCTTGATCCTAAGGGACGGCTTACTGCGAGTATGAGAGTGCCGCAAATGCGAGTTGGACAAATAGCCCGTGTGAATATTATCAATACGAGTAAAGATGGTGCTTTTGTGGATGTTGGAGCTGAGCGTGGTATTTTTATGCCATATGCAGGCATGCGCGGTAAAGTACAAGTTGGTGAAAAAGTATGGGCAAAACTATATATTGATAAATCAGGACGACTTGCAGTTACTATGGAAGTTGAAGATGAATTAAGAAGAGCCTCAAAACCAGCAGAAGGAATTAAAGTTGGCGATAAAGTAAAAGGCACGGTTTACAATTATACTGATCAAGGTGCATTTATTTTTACTGAAGCGCGCAATATTGCCTTTATGTATAATGGCGAAATGATTTCTAGACCTAGAGTAGGGGAAGAGGTAGAAGTTAGAGTTACTTTTTTGCGCGAAGATGGCAGATTGAATGTATCTATGCGCCCAGTGAAAGAAAATGCCATTGTAGTTGATGCTGAAAAAATTCTAAATTTACTCAAAACTCGTGACGGTAAAATGCCTTATAGTGATGAAACCTCAGCGGAAGTAATAAAAGATAAGTTCAATATTAGTAAATCTGCTTTTAAAAGAGCAATGGGATCATTATTAAAAAATGAGCTAATTGAACAAAAAGATGGATGGACATTTTTGAAAAACAACGAATAAGATTTTATGTTTAATTTTTGGCAGGATTTTTTTCCACAGATAGCGAATTTGATAAAAAAATGTAGTTCTAATTTTAAGCAAGGGATAGTAAATGTTATATAGAGTGGAGGAATTTCGATGAGTGACAATACTGTTGATAAAAAAGGAATTTTACTAGAAACCGGTACAAATGAATTTGAAATTGTAGAGTTTAATATTGGTAAAGTTAGTTATGGAATTAACGTAGCAAAAGTTCGTGAAGTTATCAATCGTGATTCGGTTACCGTTACTAAAATGCCACAGGTTCATCCATTTGTAGATGGTTTATTTACTTTACGTGGCAGAGTAATGCCTTTAGTTAATTTACCGCGTTGTTTAAATGAAGGCGGAGAAATTGAGCCTAAAAATATAATTGTTACAGAAATTAATAATTATAATATGGGATTTTTAGTCGATACTGTATCAAGGATACATCGCATTTCATGGACTGAGATGGAACCTGCTCCTAATGTTGGGGATACATCTATGGTTGTTGGTGTAATTAAGATGAGTGATAAAATTGTTCTTTTGCTTGACTTTGAAAAGATCATTGCTGAAATTAATCCTGAAATTAATGCAAAATTAACTACTTTTGAAGATACTCATGATGATATTAAGGAAAAAAGAACGAAACAGCCGATTGTTGTAGCGGAAGATTCTCCAATGTTACGTGATCTTTTAGTTGGAACATTACATGAGGCTGGATATCGTAATGTACATGAATATAGTAATGGTAAATTGGCATGGGAAGCGTTAAGTAGAATTTCTAGAGAAGATAAACCAGTGTCAGAAAGTGTAAAAATGATTATTTCTGACATCGAGATGCCGCAAATGGACGGACATCATTTATTGACATTGGTTCGTGCAGATCAACGTTTAAAAGAAGTACCTTTGGTATTTTTCTCTTCGTTAATTAATGATGAAATGCGCCGTAAAGGTGAGTCTATTGGTGCAAATGGTCAGATTTCAAAACCAGAAATTGCACAATTGATAGATTTAATTGATACTTTAATTTTTGGCAAGCATGATTGATTCATTTAGAAAAGATGGTTATAATAGGAATGAGGAATAATTTTATCCTTATTCCTATTATTTTTATATAAGGCTGTGAAGCAGAGTTGTGATGAAGAAGTTTGAAGCAAATGACTTTTTGTTTTTAATTGTTTTTTTTAGTTGGTTGCCATCGGTTGATATGGAGCATTTATCAATCTTACAATATGTTGGGTTGGAGGTAGCGATATTATGGAGTGTAGCATTTTTATTAAAATTTTTTGTACGATAAAAAGCAGAGGAAAGATGTAAGAATTTAATTCTTGATCATCTTTCCTCTGCTTTATTATAATGACCTTATAATAAAAAAACTCGCAATCGCGAGTTTTAATTTCAAATGGTGGCGGCGCAGAGATTCGAACTCCGGACACTGCGGGTATGAACCGCATGCTCTAGCCAACTGAGCTACGCCGCCGTATTTATGGAGCTAATGACCGGGATTGAAAACGGGTGATCTTATTCCTTACCAAGGATAAGATCTACCGGCTGAGCTACATCAGCGATCACTAACTTTTGTTTTGGTTGCGGG